>VOFB01000082.1_pt1 | contig 151824 bp, 94 predicted proteins | sample 5384141 | NCBI WGS metagenome assembly VOFB01 (sample SAMN12384721, study PRJNA508395) | human gut metagenome | isolation source: healthy gut A | host: Homo sapiens
TTGGAATGTGTTGCAACTGAGTGGAAGCATCGAAAGTCGTAAATATTGGAGTAACGGTATTGATTTTCGCCATACACAGCACAGCATCGGTTGGGATGTAGCTGCTACCTTTATGTATAAAAACTTCACAGCTTCTGTTGAATTCCAGCATAATAGTGATTATTTCTTTGGCGAAGTTCTGGCTACCGGTGAAGAGGCACATGCAATTGACCTTCAATATCGTTGGAAACGGTTGAATGTCGGACTGCGTATGTTCAATCCTTTCCAGAAGGATTACAAACGCAATGAGGAGGACTGGAACAAATATGCAGGATACAGCTATCAGTATCACATCGATGATGTTGCCCGCATGATTTGTGTTACATTGTCATGGAACATCAACTTCGGACGCGACTACAAGAGTAATAATAAAAAAATGCAGAATAGCGATACTGACGCGGGGGTCTTGTAAGCTGTAAAAACTATCAGAAAGAAAGAGACTCAGTAAGTATCTGCTGGTCATATAAAAGAAAGAGTAAAGTCTCCCTAAAGGATAACTTTACTCTTTCTTTTATGTTCTCTTATTTAAGTACAGGTTTTTTCAAATTCCGGATTTACTAATATTAGGCGTCTGCCATATCTTTGTTGTAGTACAATGTATCTCCAGCTTTTGTGTTCCGCATGTCATACGGAAAGCACCTTTTTCCAGCCTCCACTTTCCATCTGCACCAACAAAAGCCAAGTCACTTCCCTTTAATTTCATGGTAACAGTTTTTGTTTCACCGGGTTGCAACTCCACCTTCTCAAAGTTACGCAGGCGGATATTATCAGGGGTGATGCTTGCCACTAAATCACGTGAGTACAATAGTACGCTTTCTTTTCCCGCCATCTTTCCCGTGTTAGTTACGTCCACAGTAAATACTAATTCATTATCAGCATCGAAAGAAGTGCAATTCACTTTCAAATTACTATAACTGTAAGTGGTATAGCTCAGTCCGAAGCCAAACGGCCATTGCACATCCATTACGGCATCATAATTGTAGTTACCACCCATCTGCCCCATGTTTTCACAAGGTTTATAATCGTAAGTAGCCAATGAATTTATGAGATGCGGGTACGTAAAAGGCAGTTTTCCACTGAAGTTCGCTTTACCTGATATCAGATTGACCAATGCATCAGCCCCATAGTTGCCGGGTAACATGATATGTACAACGGCTTTCGCCAAAGGAACGATATCATGGATAATTCGTGGACGTCCTTCATTTAGAACTAGAATGATCGGCTTACCTGTTGCTGCCAGCGCTTTCACTAAATTTTTCTGATTCGTTGATAAGTTCAGGTCTGTCAGATTCCCCGGAGTTTCGCAATACGAATTTTCACCAATGCAGGCTATAATAACATCGGCTTTTTCTGCTGCCGATACGGCCTGGGCTATCCGGGGAGTATTTTCTTCCCACCACAAAGCATCGGCAGAAGTCTTATAAGTGACTCCCGGTTCATAGATAACAGACTCCTTTCCATACTCGTTACAGAAAGCTTCGTAGATTGTATTGTATGCTTGTGCACATTCATCCGCTTTGTCTCCCTGCCAGGAATAAGACCATCCTCCATTCAGGCAACGCATGGAGTTTGCGTTAGGACCGGTCAGTAATATCTTTTTTCCTTTAGCCAAAGGAAGAATATCGTCTTCATTCTTCAGTAGAACTTCCGATTCCTCCGCTGCCTGCAATGCTACACTTGCAAATTCCGGTGATGCAAATTGATCGTATTTCCTGATGTCCCAATAAGGATTCTCAAAGAGTCCCAGGCGATATTTCAACCGGAGTACACGAGATACAGCGTCGTCAATACGAGCCATCGATACTTTACCTTCTTCTACCAATTCTTTCAGATAAGTGCAGAAACTTACTTCATAGGGAACCATAGACATGTCAATGCCAGCATTAATGGCTATTTGAATTGCCTCCTTCTTCGTTTCGGCAATATGATCACGCAGACAGAGGTTATTGATATCGGCCCAGTCTGTTACAATCATGCCGTCCCAGTTCAGTTCTTCCTTTAGCCAGCCGGTCAGCAATTCTTTGTTTGCATGAAAAGGTACGCTGTTGTCTACGCCTGAATTAACCATCAGGGATAAAGCACCGGCTTGGATGGATGCCAGGAAAGGAGCAAAATGCTTCTCACGCAAATCTGTGCGGGAGATAGAGGAAGGAGTGCGGTCTTTTCCTGAAACTGGTACACCATAACCCATGAAGTGCTTGATGCAGGCAGCCACATTATTCTCACCGATATGGTTCGGATTTTCCCCCTGAAAACCTTTCACTGCCTGTACGCCCATTTCTGCATTTACATAGCAGTCTTCGCCGTAGCTCTCCCACATACGCGGCCAGCGGGGATCACGTCCCAGATCCATAACCGGAGCGTAATTCCAGGGAATACAGCATGCTTTGGTTTCATAAGCCGAGATTTCAGCTCCACGCCGCGTGAGTTGCCGGTTGAAGGCGGCAGCCATATTGATGCTTTGAGGAAAGAAAGTTCCACCACGAGTGTAGGTGGTGCCATGAATCTGATCGACTCCATATATACAGGGAATACCTATTTCTTCCATTGACTTTTTCTGGATTCTTGTAATCAGGTCTGCCCAGACTTCTTTTTCCTGAGCTATACTAAAGGGAGTGTTCAGAATAGAACCTACTTTATATTTACCGATTACCGTATCGAGCATGCTCTCACTCAATCTGAATCCGTTTTCTTTGTCCGAGAAATCTGTGATTACATCAATTGTGATCTCGCACATTTGCCCGATCTTTTCCTCAAGCGTCAGTTTCTGTAAGAGCTTGTTAATCTTTGCCTCTATTTCCGGATCAGAAGGAATAGCGGGTTTTATCTGTTGCGCCGTCAAGGGTAATGAACAGCCGGCATATATTAAAAAAGATAATAAGAATGTTTTCATTGTTGAATCTGTTTGATTTAATTCTTGGTTTCTAAATACTTTGTCAGAACTCCTAACTGTATCTTATCTGTTTGATAGTTATCATCCGGATGGATTGATAATATATATTTATTCCATTGTGCACCGGCTGCCCAGTAAGTGCCGTTTATATTTTCCTTACTCAGGTAATCCAGAAAATTATCCAGACATACCAGCCAACGTTCGTCATCTCCCGGAACTCCGTATTCTCCGATGAATCCCCGTAGATTATTTGTTTTCAACCATTCTACGAAGGGGCGGGTACGATCAATCCCAATAGTAGGATATGCCTTCTCTTCATCATAGGAGCGCCGATAAATACCCGAACCATCCTCGTCAAAATAGCAATGGCCTTCAAAAATCAAATTGTCCGAAGGATCATGTAAGTGTTTCAAATCATCGCTAACCTCCTGCCAGCGGGTAGCGGAACTCCAATGATTACCACCTACGACAATCGCTGTCTTTAAATCTACTTTTCTGATCTCCTCAATTGCAGCCTGGGCAATCTTGAACCAGGGCACGGAATCTAACATATCATGCGGCTCATTTATCAGACCATATCCGTATAGGGCACTATGTTCTTTAAGCTCACCGGCAATTTGCTTCCAGACCGATGCAAAATGATTGATAGAAACACTGTCGCCTATGATACGGTCTTTGCCATTATCTTTCCGGCGTCCGTAGTTGTGCATATCTATCAGGATTTTCATATCGCGTGATCCGGCTTCATCCAGCAGATGCTTTATATAATCAATTTCTTCGCGATTCAATCCGCCGTAGAGTTCTCGTTGAATACGTTCCCATTTAAAGGGAAGACGTATTAAAGTCAGGCCTTTTGACTTCCAATAATCCAACTCTCCGGTGGTTGGATAATGGTAATCTATTCCAAACTGACCCACTCCGTCCATTTTCTTATGGAAGAATTCCGCACCGGCCAGGTTCACACCGAAAGGTCGTGGGTTTTTAGAATCAGGGTGTGAGTCACATGAGAATAAGCATAAACAACAAAGTATCAGGATATAATATATATTCTTCATTCTATAAGGGTTTACATGCGTTGAATTTATTTCAGCAATTTGTCAATTGCTTCTTTTATGATGGGTTCCATCATGCTGAAGCCTTCTTTGGTGGGATGTACTCCATCTTTGGAGTATTTTTGAGGCAGGCCGTTCTGTTCGTCTTTCATCATGGAATGAAAATCGACATAAGAAATCTTATTCTTTTGAGCATACTTTTGCAGTAGCTTGTTTAATTGAATAATCTGACCGGCAGGATTCTGAACAGTAGGACGCCATGAATAACGGGTAGCAGGCAGTACGGAACAGATAACGACTTTTATTCCATTGGCTTTGGCCAGCTCTGCCATAGAAAAGATATTGCCGGCTATATTCTCAACCGACATATACATGCAGTTTTGGGCAATATCGTTTGTACCGGCTAAGATACATACCACCTGAGGCTTCAAATCCAGAACATCCGCACGGAAGCGGGCCAGCATTTGTGCTGTGACCTGTCCCGAAATGCCACGTCCCACATATCCGTTCTGTGTAAAGAAGTCCGGGTGACTGCGGTTCCATCCTTCCGTAATGGAATTTCCCATGAAAACAGCTATAGGTTTCTTCACTGTTTTGTTTGCCACTTCATAGCGATTATAATTAGCCCATGTATTATTATCCGTTAAATCATAGCCATTAAGAGACACCGGCATCAAAGTAGGAAAAGACCAGGCGAAATGATGCAATGAATATATGTGCGGGCGACTGCTTTCTACATACTGAAGATATGAAGCGTCATTATAGATTCCTGCCATTGCTTCCAGTAAATTATCAGGCCAGGTTTCATGGGTTCCTAAATTAGGCTGTGTATCCCATTTCCACTCCGAAGGGTGCTGGTGGAAGTAAAGCATATAGTCCAGAGCTTTCTTTAATGACGCACCGTTATGTTCCCATACAAACAGGTTTTCACCGGTCAGGTTGTAAACCAGCCAGCAGGCGGCAGTCATCGGAGCCAGTGAAAAATAGGTGTACCATATTCCATTATTTCCCCGGACCACTTCTTCCGGCATGTGTCCGTCTTCTGCTATCTTCACAAACAAATCGGACTTTATCAACTGCACGTTACGGGCTACCTCTTCTTTATCATCCAGAAGGGAAGCTGCCAGCAAAGAACCGAAACGTCCCCAGTCCGCCCAATTATTCTTATGTACGCGAATTTCATTCACAGCCTTCCGATACACTTGGGATACCCAGGCTTTAAAAGCATCTTTATCCTGAGAATTCCATATCGGCGTGTCCATCATTAACTCTGCCGCCATCAGCAAGGCGGAACCAGAATAACTCATTACCAGGACACCATCATGTTCCGAATACTTCTTATTGGTAGAAGACCAGGCATTCAGAAAATAGCATGCCTTTTGTCCATAGCACTCTTCACCGGATAACTGGTAAGCCAATGCCGAACAATAAGCAGCAAAAGCATCACGCTGTAAAGCCAGTGAATTAGCCCGGTGCTCTTCCGGTTTGTCATAGAATCCCGGAACCGCAAAATCTTCTAAAGCATTCTGTGAAACATCCTGTATCGAATCTGCATAATGCATTAACTGGCGGTAAGCCGTAAAATAAGGCTCTTGTTGTTCTTTTATTTTCTTCTTTACGTAAGATATCTGATTCAGCGGATGCATACTGTGGCCGGCATACAAATGTGAACCCAAACAAAGCATACATAAAAATAGTATCAACGGTAAAACAGTGTTCTTCATATCCTACATCTTTTTTTATTAGTATTGAAATAGGGTGGGTTGCCGGCTTTTGCATGACAACCCACCACAAAAATACAATCTTCTTACCTACTTAAGAATTAATACCCGGGATTTTGTTCCAATTTTTGGTTCAAACCGATTTGTGTCTGAGGTATTGGCATCAAATCCTTTCCGGTAGGTATCGTTATGCCATATTTCTCTTTGATGTAATTGGCATGCTCTCCTGTTCTTCTCAGCAAGAACCAAAGAGATGTTTCACCAGTAAGTTCATGGCGATATTCATCCATGATTATTTTAAGCATGTCTGTATTGGCAGGCGCCGGTACCTCCACTGCGGGATTCTGCAATTTACCAAAGGCGCGGTCTCTTACTTTTTGCACAATAGCCATTGCGCCATTGCTGTCATTCAGGCGATACAGACATTCCGCTTTACTTAAAAGTACCTGGGCGTAACGCATCATCATAATGTTGTCCGGACTCATAAACCAACCTGCACCTCTGGTTCCGCAAACTTCCGGATTACGCCAGTATTTTACTCCATAATATCCGGAACGTGTACCGTCTAACCATGGGTTTTCTACTGTTCCGCAGGTATTCAGCACATTACCCTCCTCATCCTGATAAAAAGAAGCCGGGATATTACCATTTCCTTTCGTTGCGAAATCTTTCAGCTTCGGATAATCCTGCAGGTCAATCAATGGTGACGGATGTTCATCACCCGGTCCGATAACGGTGGCGTGTCTACGTAGGTCACCATTCTCGAAAGAGTCGTACATCTTTTTGTCGGCATATGCATAAGCAAAACCGGAAATGGCAACCGGCATGCCGAACGAACTGATCCAATGATTGTTTACACCAAAAGCGCCCCAGTTCATAGAACCATATTCCGTAAACTGCACTTCGAAAATTGATTCTTTTCCGTTTCTGTTGGCAATTTCGTGAATATTCAGGAAGTTTTCTTCCAACTGACATTTGCTGTCCAGCTGATTAAATACCTCTACTGCCTCTTTATATTGCTTTAGCCACATCAAAGCATCTCCCTGATATGCCAAGGCCGCTTCTTTAGTTGCACGTCCTCTGTCTGCACTGGCTTGTTCCGCTTTCCACGGGAGCAGGCCTGCCGCTATGTTCATATCCGAGGCGACCGATGCAAATACTTCATCCTGTGAATTACGCGGGTGTAGACCTTCGTCTTTTACCGTTTCAAGTTCCAGCGGTACGCCGCCAAAATCAACAGCGAGATAATAATAGAATGCACCTCTCAGGAAATAACATTCGCCAAGCAGTGTGTTAGCTTCTTTTTCACTTAGTACACCGTTGTCTTTCATACGCTGTAAGATAGGAATGGCAGCATTGGCTCTGGATATTCCGATATAGTTTCCAACCCAGAAGGTATTTAATGCATCAAAATCAGTCGGTACTTCATACGTATTCCAGAACGTATCCGAACCGTCATTGTGAAAATCCTGAGTAGGGAAGTTGGCGGTAAACCAGATTCCTTTCAGCATATAGTCTACACTGAAGTGGAAAGTAGAGTATACGCCTGTGACTAAAGAGTAACCGTCTTCAGCTTTTAAGAAAAGAGAATTCTCATTGATACCCGATGTATCTTTCTGATCAAGAAAATCTTCGCAGCCGGAATTTACCATTGAAAGCAATCCGAGCAGGAATGAACCGATTATATGTCTTTTTTTCATTGTATTGTAAATTTATAATTTGTCATACAGAAATGTTTCTCCTTAGAATTCAAGATTGAATCCCATGGTGAAAAAGCGTGAGTAAGGATAAATGCCAACATCAACTCCGGAAGCGGTAACGCCGCCGGCAACTCCGGTGGAGCTGCTTATGCTCTGACCTATTTCCGGGTCCATACCTGAATAGCTGGTGATAGTGAAGAGATTCTGCACGCTTGCAAAGATTCTCAGCTTAGAAATACTGGCTTTCTTCAGAATGTTTGCCGGCAATGTATATCCTACTTCAATGTTCTTCAGGCGAAGATAAGAACCGTCTTCCACGAAAGCATCGGATACACGGCTGTTTCCACTCACGTCAGACCATACAGCACGCGGGTATTTGTTGGTCGGATTCGTTTCAGTCCAGCGGTTGTCATAGAATTCTTTGCCGACATTCTGCAAACCGATACTGCCTTCACCTCCCATACTTATCAAATTGCGCTTAACGAAGTTCAATATCTTATTTCCAACGGAGTAGTTGAAGAATAAATTGAAATCAAAGCCTTTATACTCACCGGAGAGGTTGATACCTCCATAAAATTTCGGAAGTGGGCTACCCAGGGAAACACGGTCGGCATCGGTAATTACGCCATCACCGTTCTGGTCTATAAACTTGCGGTCTCCGGGAGCTGTTCCGGAAGCGATGTACCACACATTGTCGTCTTGGCTCAATTTGCGGGCATTTGCATTTAAGGCATCAATTTCCGCCTGATTCTGAATGATACCGTCTGTCTGGAATCCATAAAATTCTCCGATAGAACCACCTACCTTCGACATACTGAACACAGCCCAGGATGTGTTACCCGTAGTTGGGAAGCCTAATGATTGAAGATTCGCAACGGCATCTTTTCCCGGTGACAATCTTTCAATCTTGTTCTTTACGGTAGTTAAATTCACATTTATGCCATACTTAAAGTCGTGACTGTTGTCGCGGTAATCCACGCTGAATTCAAAACCGTTGTTTTTAACGCTACCTACATTACGTGTGGCCTTAGTAAAACCGGTTTGTGCAGGCATCTGGATTTCCAGTAGGAAGTCACTTGATTTCTTGATGTAATAATCGGCTGTAAGCATCAGCTTATTATTGAAGAATCCCAGGTCTATACCTATATCTGTCTGTTTGGAAGTTTCCCATTTCAGGTTAGGGTTCGGTAAGAAGGACTGAACCATACCGTCGATATAGGTTTTGTCTTGTCCGAATACATATCCATAATTACTGCTGCGCTTACCGGTAGTATAAGATGACTGGTATTGGAACAGACCGATATTCTGGTTACCTGCTTCACCGTAACTTGCTCTCAACTTCAGGTTGCTGATGAAATCCACATCTTTCAGGAAACTTTCTTCCTTAATACGCCATGCTGCTGATACGGAAGGGAATACACCCCAGCGATTTCCACGCATAAAGCGGGATGAACCGTCGCGACGGACTGTTCCCGTCAGGATGTAACGTTCGTCAAACTTGTAGGTCAGACGGGCAAATTGTGAAGCCAGAGACCAGGTCTGCTGGTTGCCACTGATGTCGCGCATCGTTTGCAGAGAGCCCAGATTTCTCAGACCATCACTTGATAATCCTTCACCATACACACTCATGTTGCGTGCCGTGTTCTCCTGAATAGATACACCACCCAATACGTCGATGCTATGTTTGCCGAATGTGTTAGAGTAATTCAGGGTGTTTTCCCATAAATACTCAAAACTATTGCTGGCATACTGTCTGTAAGTGGCAAGGCGCGTGGTGGGAACACGGTCGTCGTAAGGATTGAAGTCATAGCCGGAAGAAGCGCCGTAGCTGATACCAAAATTAGTCTTGAACACCAAGCCTTTGAAAGGATTGATTTCCAATGAGGTATTGGCTATCAAATTATGGGATATGTTTTTCTGGTCGTTCGATTTGGAACGTGCATATACATTCTCGTTATCTCTTACGGCATTGGCATTCTTGTCATAGAAGCCGAATACTCCATTTGCATTTTCCACTTCATCGGTGAGTGGATTACCCGTCATGGTCGGAATCAGTTTGGCCAATCTTCCTACACCGCCCTGTCCGGAACCGAATACGGTCTTATTGTCCGTATATGCATAGCGCAGGCTGGTGGAAGATTTCAACCATTTCAACGGCTTGTAATCCTGTGTCAATGCTATGTTGTATCGTTTGTAATCAGAGAATCTCACTACACCCTCCTGATTGGTTAATCCCAGAGAGATGGAAGTCTGTACTTTTTCAGAACCTCCCCGCAGACTTAAATTGTAGTTCTGCTTCAATCCGGCACGATACATAAGATCCTGCCAGTCGATGGTACGCAACCCGGAAGGATTAGCCCATGCATCCAGTACCGGAGCATTTTCCTTTTTACTGATTTCCGTAGCCAAGGATGCAAAATCCTGCGCATTCAGCACGTCAAAAGTAGAAGGCTTAAACTGTACGGAAACTGTTGCGTCTACTGACAGTTGCATTTTTTCCGCATTTCCTCTTTTGGTAGTGATGATGACAACGCCATTGGCGGCGCGGCTACCGTAAATGGCGGCGGCTGATGCATCTTTTAGTACGTCAATGCTCTGTATATCACTCGGATTCAGATTCGAAATGCTCGCACCGGGATAACCATCCACCACATACAGCGGTGAGTTGTCTCCAAATGATCCTACACCGCGTATCAGGATTTGTGCTCCGGCACCGGGTGTTCCGTCATTATTAGTCACCTGCACACCCGACATGCGGCCCTGCATAGCCTGCCCCACATTCACTACCGGCACTTTCTTTATTTCTGCCGCATCGATGGAGCTGATAGAGCCGGTTACATCTCCTCTTTTGGATGTTCCGTATCCTACCACCACTACCTGGTCCAGCGCAATGGAAGCTTCATGCATTACCACGTCAATCACATTGCGTGCGCCTACTCTTATTTCTTGTTTATCATATCCTATGTACGAAAATACCAGTACGGCATTCTCTGTATTCACTTGTATGGAATAATTTCCTTCAATGTCTGTAATACTGCCTTGTGATGTATTCTTAATATTAACTGCTACACCAATCAGCGGTTCATTTGCCTTATCGACAACCTTGCCCTTTACCGTACGTGTTTGAGCAAACATGACGGAACCACATATAAGCAAAAAGAATGTGGCAATAAATTTTGTTTTCATGCTATTAATCCTTGTTTAATGGATACTATTAGTATTAGAAATTACAAACAAACCATAAAAACCAATATAAAATTCTCATGGTTACTTTTCTTCAGTGTAAAAATGGTTATCTTTGGGCATAATATCAGCTTGCAAACAAATATCCTGTGCTGTAAGTTTTATTATGCAGAGAGCATGGGGAGGTCGGATACCTCATGCTTTCTTCTCCGATTACCATCCTTTTTTATCTTTTCCTCATAAGCCTCCCTTCTTGAATTATTGGGTTAGTAATCATTTATTCTATCACGATAAAGTCTTTTGGCAGCTTCCCAAAATGCTCATAAAAACATTTGGAGAAATAAGAAGGTGTGTTGAAACCTACCAGATAGCACACCTCATTTATCTTGTATTTCCCGGTAGCCAGCAGCTGCGCACTTTGATTCAAACGAATCAGTTTGATATAATCATTTGGCGTCATGCCTACGATATTCTTTATCTTCTTGTGCAGATTGGACCGGCTCATCAGAAACATCTCGGAGAGATTGTCTATAGAGAAATTCTCATTGGTGAGATTATCTAAGATGATAATATTCAGTTTCTCTATGAATTCAGTGTTTCCATTGGGTTCGGCGCTCTTCTGTTTGTAATAATCCAAAGGCGATTTGATAAAGTTTTCGCGGATACTGTTACGGTTATTGATGATACTGTTGATCTGCGCACGCAACTGTTCGCTCGAAAAAGGCTTTTCCATATACACATCAGCTCCTGTGTTCAATCCCTCTATCTTAGTGGCCGTATCAGTCCGGGCGGATAATAAGATAAACGGCAGATGCGAGTAAGCCGGATTAGACTTCAAGGCTTTGCAGAGTTCCAGGCCGTCCATTTCGGGCATAAGGATATCCGATACTATGATATCAATGTTTTCATTCTCTACCAATTGTAACGCTTCCAAACCGTTTTGGGCTTCGTAAACATCCAGATCGTCACTTAAGTAATTACTTAAAAAGCTCCGGAGTTCCTGATTGTCTTCAGCTAACACAATTCTCAGCTTCCCTTCCGCCGGCGATAGCGCCGTTTGCTGCACGGAGATGTCTTCTTTTTCCGGATCCTCTTCTGTAAGCTGTGATATACTGATTGGAAGATCCATAGGGATTGTGAATGTCAATGTGCATCCATGCCCGTAATCGGATGAGGCTGCAATATTCCCTTTATGTTTCATTACCAGCGATTTTGATAATGCCAGCCCTAATCCCGAACCTGTTCTTTGCGCATTATTTTCTATCTGGAAAAATGATTCGAATATCTTCTCTATAAAATCGCTTTTGATACCCGGACCATCATCCGTCACACTGATGCTTAACAGATTATTGTCGGCACTCATGCTTATCGTAATTATGCTGTTCGCATATTTCACGGCATTTGAGAGCAAGTTACCGATGACTTTTTCCATCGCTTCCTTATCCACCACACAAACAATATCCTTTTCCGGTTCTTTCAGTCTCAGGTCTATGTTTTTTAGTTTTGCATATTGCACATAGCGTTTATGTATGTTGCGGACAATCTCCGAAATATTCTGTTTGCTGAAACATAGGCGGAACATATCTTCCTCTATTTTCCGGAAATCCAATAACTGGTTTACAAGCTCCAGCAGTCGGTTTGCATTCCGTTTCATTATTTCCAGATTACTTTTGGTCTGCTGACTTCCGTCGCCCGATGAAATGATGTTTTCCAAAGGAGCTACAATCAATGACAGCGGAGTACGTATTTCATGTGCCATATTGGTGAAAAAGTTAATCTTGGTCTCGTATATTTCCTTTTCCTTTTCTACTTTGTATTTATACATCTTATCCTGATTGATAGAATCCAGACGCCTGTTGTATCTGCGAATAAGTAAAGTAAATGCGGAGATTGCCAGGATAGCATAAACCAGCAACATCATGTTGGACAGCCAGAAAGGGCGTTTTACGATAACCGTCACCATTATGGGAGCGTCACACCAAACTCCGTCATTATTGGTTCCTTTCACATAAAAAGTATACTTGCCCGAAGGTATATTCATATAAGCGGCTTTATTGTTGCCGTTGGTCGCGTAATGCCAGTCCGTATCGAAGCCTTCAAGTTTGTATGCATATTTGTTCTGTGCAGGTGACAGATAACTCAGACAAACAAAGTCGAAGCTGAAAGCCGCCTGGTTGTATTCAAGTTCAATCTTTTCCGTCATACTTATAGATTGCTTCAGCGGTGAACCTGCGGCACCTGGAATAACTTCATTTCCTGATACTTGGAATCCTGTCAGACATATAGAAGGCTTGTATTCGTTATTTTGTATGTCTTTCGGGTTGAAGGCGATAAAGCCGTTTGTTCCTCCGAAATAGAGATGATTATTCCTGCCCCGCAAAGCACAGTTCAGATTATAACGCAATTTAATCAAGTCTTCGATATACCTGAATGTAGAAATGGAGCGTGTTTCCGGATCAATTCGCGCCAGGCCACCACCGGTGCTTACCCATATACTGCCGTCTGCATCTTCCTGAATGGCATAGATGATATTTGAGGGAAGTCCCCGCTTTTCGGTAAGCACATATTCGAACCTTTTGGTTTTCGGGTTAAACAATCCCATTCCTTCTCCCTCTGTCCCTACCCAGATGCGATATCTGGCATCCTGATGGATGCAATTCACATTGTTGCTCATCAATGAGGTGGAGTCTTCCGGAATGTGGGTGAAAGACTCCCAGGTGCCGTCGGCTGCAAGATGAAGCAATCCATGCATATGGGCGGCAAACCAGATGGAACCGTTGTAATCCTCCATGATGGCTTTCACCGGTATGCCTTTCGTGCGTTCCAGACGGTTGATCGTTTTGGTTTCGGCATCTAAACAGTTGACACCTTCGGGAGTTCCGAAGAAAATCTGCCCTTTCGATGATTTAAAGATCACATTCACAATATTGGATATCAATGGATTGGAACTTTCTGCATCGTTAGAGTAGTGCTTTATAAGAGTGTTGGTGTGTACGTCGACCACGTTGACTCCCTTTCCGTATACGCTGATCCATAATTTGTCATTATCCATCATCAATGCCTGTATATCGTGGTAGTCAATCTGTAAATGAGTAGGCTCAAATGAAATCTTTGCCGGATTAAACAGCATCAGCCCTTCATTTTTGGTTCCCACCCATATTTTGTCGGACGACTCTTCCGTAAAATAGCTGATGATACTTTTGGAAGTTTCTGCGCTGGAGCCCGGATAATAGGCAAATTTATTGGCATAAGGAGAATAGTAGTTAACTCCGCCGAAATAAGTCCCTATCCATAGGCCGCCCTCCATATCATGAGCTATGGAAAATATGCTTTTATCTGTTATGTTATCGAATGCCGGCCCTTCATTAATGAAGGAAATGGTTTCCTGGATACAGTCCACTTTAATCAGCCCTGCGTCCGAACCCATCACCAACTCATTGTTGGAGTATGCTGTAATGGCTTTAATATTTAATATTTTGCGATTGGGGAACACAATATTGCTTATTTTCCCTGTCCGGAAGTTGCAGCGGTAGAGTCCGCTGACAGAAGTTCCCACCCAGATGGTGTTGTCCATATCACAATATAAACTGTAAATAGTGGGGTCCGTCAGGCTTAAATTCTGCTCATGCATAATGGAAGTAAACCTTTCGTCTTTGGGATCGAGGCGGATCAAGCCTCCTCCGTCAGTTCCTATCCAGATGACTCCGTTGTAATCCTGCACCATGCACCAGATATAATTGGAAGCGATATCACCCGGATTCCCTTTGTTTATATAATGCTTTCTGACCTGCAAATCCGGTCCTAACACATAGATGCCTTGTCCGTAGCATCCCAGCCAGATGTTGCCGTCCGGATCTTCCATAATATAGTTGATGCTGGTGTCGTCTCCTCCGCGCGAACGGTTGTTCAGTCTGACATGATCGAATGTCTCGTTTTCGCGGTTGAACAGATACAATCCTTGTTTGGTACCTACCAGGAAATGTCCGTGGGAATCTTCTTTCAGGCAATGGATGAAATTGTTGCCTATAGATAAGGAGTCTCCTTGTTGCTTCTTATATATTTTAAAGGAATTACCGTCGAAGCGGTTAAGCCCGTCTACTGTTCCGAACCACAGGAAACCTTGCTTATCCTGCATGACGGCCCAGACACTATTATGCGAAAGTCCGTCTTCCACCTGATAATTTCTGTAGAGTGAAGCCCAGGATGGCTGAAGGAACATAAGGATGAATAAGGTAGTAATAAGCTGTTTCATAGTAGTGATTTTAACTGCCCAAAAGTAGCCCTATTTTTAATTCCGGCATGCAAATATCTAATTTTTGCGTGCAAGAATATTGTAAAAAGCCATCATCTCTGATATTGTTGCATACTTTAAGAGGAATCTTGTATCCGTCAATAGTAACTATGGCGTATTTTTGTACAGCGATGAAAGTAACGGATTTATCACCTTAAATATAGCATTCCATGAAGACCAGAACATTGGGCGTATGCCTTCTCTTATTAATTAATGTGTCCTTTATCAAAGGACAGTCTTTAGCAGACAAAGTAGATATGTGGATGGGAACTTACGGGGCCGGACATTGTGTGGTGGGACCTCAGCTTCCGCATGGTTCCGTCAATCCGTCTCCACAGACGGCGAATGGCGGACATGCCGGTTATGTGCCCGATCAGCCGATACGGGGCTTCGGGCAACTGCACGTCTCCGGAATCGGTTGGGGGCGTTACGGGCAGGTACTGCTTTCACCGCAGGTTGGATTCAATCCTGGTGAGAAAGGGCACGATTCGCCCAAGCAGGATGAAGTGGCTACACCTTATTATTATAAGGTGATGCTGAACAGATATAATATCCAGGTAGAGGTTTCGCCTACACACCATTGCGCTGCCTATCGTTTTACTTTTCCTGAAACGGATCAGGGGAATATCCTGTTAGATATTGCGCATAATATTCCGCAACATATAGTGCCTGAGGTAAAAGGACTTTTTCATGGCGGGGAAATCAATTACCATCCCGAACAGCAAATGCTGACCGGATGGGGAGAATACAGCGGTGGCTTTGGAAGCGACGCCCCGTATAAAGTGTATTTTGCTATAAAGACGGATGCTCCCCTGAAGGCGGTGAAAATAACGGATAAGGGTGATAAAGCTCTATATGCCCGCTTAGGATTGAAGAAAAATCCGGGAGTGGTTCATCTGAATGTGGGAATATCGCTAAAAAGTATCGATAATGCTTCACGATATTTGTCGGAAGAAATAACTGATGACGGTTTTAATGCCATAAAAGAGAAAGCTAAGACCGCCTGGGACAATACGCTTTCTTCCATTCTAATAAAAGGCGGAAATGAGTCTGAAGAACGATTGTTTTATACAACGCTCTACCACAGTTTTGTCATGCCGAGAGACCGTACCGGTGATAATCCGCATTGGGATAGTACGGCAGCGCACATGGATGATCATTATTGCATCTGGGATACATGGCGTACCAAATATCCACTCATGATTTTGTTGCGCGAAAGCTATGTGGCCCAGACTGTAAATTCATTCATTGACCGGTTTGCATACAATGGTGTCTGTAATCCTACCTTTACCAGTTCGCTGGATTGGATCTCCAAGCAGGGAGGTGATGATGTGGATAACGTAATAGCCGACGCCATCGTGAAAAACGTGAAAGGATTCGACTACGAGAAAGCCTATGCACTTATGAAGTGGAATGCTTACCATGCGCGCAGTAAAGATTATCTGCGATTGGGTTGGGAGCCGGAAACAGGCGGCATCATGTCATGTAGTGCCGGAATAGAGTATGCATACAATGACTTCTGCGCTTCTGAAATAGCTGGAATCATGCGCGATGAAGATACTCGGAGAGAACTCGGTGAACGTTCCGGCAATTGGAGTCAATTATTCAATCCTTTACTGGAAAGTCATACATATAAAGGTTTTATAGCTCCCCGCAAAGAGAATGGTGAGTGGGTGAACATTGATCCTACTAAAGCATACGGTTCGTGGGTGGAGTATTTTTATGAAGGGAATTCCTGGACTTACAGCTTGTTTGTTCCACATCAGTTTGACAGATTGATAGAATATTGCGGTGGAAAAACTAATATGATTCAACGGCTGTCTTATGGGTTTGAGCATAACCTGATCAGTCTGAATAACGAACCAGGCTTTTTATCCCCCTTTATTTTTACCCATTGCGGAAGACCGGACTTGACAGCCCGGTATGTATCTCAGATACGAAATAACAATTTCTCTTTACTCAAAGGGTATGCAGACAATGAAGATAGCGGTGCGATGGGAGCTTGGTATGTATTTACCTCCATGGGGTTATTCCCCAATGCCGGACAAGATTTCTATTATCTGCTCCCGCCTGCTTTTACGGATGTGGAACTGACCATGGAAAATGGGAAAAAGATATGTGTGAAGGTTGTGAAGGATACCCCTGATGCCTGTTACATAAAATCAGTATCCATCAATGGTAAAGTGCTGGATAGAGGATGGATCTATCACAGGGAAATAGCAGAAGGGGCTACCCTCATTTATGAACTGACGAATAAAGAAAACGCATGGCATATTCGTGAATAAAAAGAAGAATATCTCTGCCTGCTTAGGGATTGTCAGCGGTTGGGTCGGAACTATTGGCAGTCTGAACCGGGTAAGGAGTATATTATACAAAAATAATAATTAAAATGAGCTAAGAACATGAGAAAGCAACTGAGTTTGTTGTTGGTCAGCATCAGCCTTGGATGGGTAGGTTGTGCGCCTGATAAACAAGCAGACCCTATCCATTTAGACCGACAATTGGAATACTGTGACGCCCAGATAAGGCGGACATTAAATGAGGCCGACCAGGATTCTTGTTTAATGCCCAGAAGCATGGAAGCCAATCAGACAAGTTGGAACATGAGTAATATTTATGATTGGACCAGCGGTTTTTGGCCCGGTATTCTTTGGTATGATTATGAGGCTACGGGTAATGAAGAGATAAAAGCGCAAGCCATCTGTTACACTGAATGCCTGTTCCCATTAGTCACTTCTGCGCATAGTGCCGATCATGATATCGGTTTCCAGATATTCTGTAGCTTCGGTAATGCTTACCGCATGACCGGGAATCAGGAATATAAAGCTGCTATCCTGAAAGGAGCGGAAAAACTAGCAAAGTTATATAACCCGAAAGTGGGCACTATACTTTCGTGGCCTGGTATGGTGAAAAGGATGGGATGGCCCCATAACACCATTATGGATAATATGATGAACCTGGAGATACTTTTCTGGGCTGCCAGGAACGGAGGCCGGCAGGAATTGTATGACATGGCTGTGAAGCATGCGGAAACGACTATGAAATACTCGTTTCGTGAAGATGGGGGCAACTACCATGTAGCTGTCTATGACACGATTGACGGACATTTCATAAAAGGAGTGACCAACCAGGGATATGGTGATTCCAGTCTGTGGGCACGCGGACAGGCATGGGCCATTTATGGGTATATGATGGTCTACCGGGAGACGAAGGACAAGACCTTTCTGCGCTTTGCCGAAAAAGTTACGGATTTCTATCTGGAGAACCTGCCCGAAGATTATATTCCATATTGGGACTTTGATGCACCGGATATGATGAAACAACCTAAAGATGCCTCGGCAGCAGCTATAGCGGCTTCTGCGCTGATTGAGTTATCCGAACTGGAAGACACCCCTTCATTGGCATCACGCTATTGGAATGCAGCTGTCCGAATGCTGGAGGAGTTGTCTTCCGAAAGATACCAGTGCCGGGACGCAAAGCCTGCGTTTCTGATGCACAGTACAGGTAATCATCCGGGAGGATACGAGATAGATGCTTCTATTAATTATGCCGATTATTACTACTTGCAGGCATTGCTTAAATATAAGAAGGCCAAGGGAGTTATGGCAAATAGTAAGTAGAATAAATAAGCGCTTGATAAACAGTCGTTTACAAGAAGTTAATTCCTTGTCGACAAGGAGTTAACTTCTTGTTGACAAGGACTTGACTCTTTGTGTGCAGGGAGTTAAGGATAGCGGAATCCTACTATTGGTCCCACTTTACCGGAGGAACCTCCGAGAATGCCTTGGTTGATAATTCCCATGATATCGTGTTTTTAATGATTTGTTTCTGTCACTACGCAAATGTATGGAAAATAAATCTCTTCAACCTGCTTTCTGTGATTTTTGCGTTCATTTGCGTCATTTTGCGTAGTTAACTCTTTGATCTTCTTCATTGTTACTTTTTTATATCAAAATAAAGCTAAGCATTGGGAGAGCAGGTACCTGCTACATTTGGGCAGGCGCTGGAATTGCAAAAGCGCGATACGGTTTTGGTATTTTAGGAGCGTACGTCAGTTGCTCATTCAAAATATATTTTTGAAATAAAAAATCCCCCTTCCCCGTTTTACCGGTAAAAGGAGGATTTCACTTAAAATTATGATGGACTTTTTATTTCAAGTCTCTCAGTTCCCAGCCCAGTGCACTGGCACCTAAAACAGCTGCATCAGAGTCCTTCAACTCAGACATCAACAATTTGGCTTTACCTTTATAGATGTTCAGCACATTGTCATCGATAGCTTTCTGGATGGGTTTGAAGATATAATCTCCGGATTTGGCCAATCCGCCAAACAGGATAATAGCTTCGGGGCTTGAGAAAGCGATAGCATCAGCAATAGCTTCACCCAGAATGTTGCCTGTGAAGTCGAAAATATCTTGTGCCAGTTTGTCACCTTGAACCGCTGCATCGTATACGTCCTTTGAAGTGATATTTTCAGCAGGGATAGAGCGAAGCAAACTTGGTTCGGTACGTGCAGTCAGGAATTCGCGGGCTGTACGTGCTACACCGGTAGCCGAGCAGTAAGTTTCCAGACAGCCGTGACGTCCGCATCCGCAAAGACGACCATTTTCGCGGCGTATGATAACGTGACCCAATTCTCCGGCAAAACCGTCGTGACCATAAACCATCTGACCGTTGATAACGATACCGCTACCTACACCTGTACCCAGAGTAATCATGATAAAATCTTTCATACCACGTGCAGCACCATAAGTCATTTCACCGATAGCTGCGGCGTTAGCGTCGTTAGTCAATGCAGTAGGTATACCCAAGCGCTCCTCGAACATAGCTGCCAAAGGTATTACACCTTTCCACGGCAAGTTGGGGGCAAATTCGATAGTACCGCTGTAGTAGTTACCATTGGGAGCACCGATACCGATACCTTTGATTTTATCTACACCGCCATTAGCGATAATCAAAGGCAACAGATTCTTGCAGACTGCATCTACATAATCATCTGCTTGATCGTGAGCGCCGGTTTTGATGGAACCGCTTGCAATAATAGTTCCGCGTGCATCCACAATACCAAAGACGGTGTTTGTTCCGCCTATGTCAATACCTACTACGTAGGGTTTTTCCATGCTTGAATTCATGATATTAATGTTTTGTTTAAAGGGTTAGTTAATTAGTATTATGGTTACAAATTACACAAAGAAAAACGACACTTCAAAATCTTTTTGAAAAAAAGTTCACCCTCTTTGCAACTTTTCGTAACATAGCTGCGTCTAATAGTGAAAATTAATAAGAAAACAGACTAAAACAGAGGTATACGTGATACAACTGAAAGACATTAACAAGACCTACAACAACGGAGCACCCTTGCATGTGCTCAAAGGCATCAACCTCGATATCAAGCGGGGTGAGTTTGTTTCCATCATGGGAGCTTCGGGTTCCGGTAAATCCACCTTACTTAATATATTGGGTATTTTGGATAACTATGATACCGGTGAGTATTATCTGAATGGTACACTGATCAAAAATCTCAGTGAGACTAAGGCGGCTGAATACCGGAACCGTATGATCGGGTTCATCTTTCAGTCGTTTAACTTGATTTCCTTTAAAAATGCAGTAGAGAATGTGGCGCTTCCGCTTTTCTATCAGGGAGTAAGTCGCCGCAAGCGCAACGCCATGGCACTGGAATATCTGGATCGCCTGGGATTGAAGGATTGGGCGCACCACATGCCGAATGAAATGTCCGGTGGACAGAAACAGCGTGTTGCTATCGCCCGTGCCCTTATCACTCAGCCTCAGATTATCCTGGCCGATGAACCTACCGGTGCTCTTGATAGTAAGACTTCCGTGGAAGTTATGCAGATTCTTAAAGATTTGCACAGTACGGGGATGACTATCATAGTGGTTACCCACGAAAGCGGTGTAGCCAATCAGACAGATAAGATAATCCATATCAAGGATGGTATTATCGGCAGCATCGAAGAGAATCGTGATCATGATGCTTCTCCATTCGGAAAAGACGGATTTATGAAATAAAAGAATGTACAATGTACAATTTACAACGTACAATTGAAGCTTCGCCAACATTCCGGAAGGCAAATTGTAAATTGTAAATTGTCAAATAGTAAATGAATATATGTTTGATATTTGGCAAGAAATATACGGAACCATTAAGCGGAATAAGTTGCGTACGTTCCTTACAGGGTTTGCCGTGGCATGGGGCATCTTTATGCTTATCGTGTTGCTGGGTGCCGGAAACGGTATCATCCACGCCTTCGAGCAATCGTCCTCAGAACGTGCATTGAACTCTATCCGCATTTTTCCGGGATGGACTTCCAAGCCTTATGCAGGATTGAAGGAGGGACGTCGTGTCCGTTTGGAGAATAATGACCTGGAGGCTACTGAAAAGTATTTTCCGGATTATGTAATCAGTGCCGGTGCTACCGTGCGGCAGAGCAATGTAAACGTCAGTTTTGGGCAGGAGTATGTGAATATCTCCCTGATGGGAGTACACCCCAACTATACGGAGGTAGAGACGGTGAAAACTGCTGACGGGCGTTTTGTTAATCAGAATGATTTGAAAGAACGCCGCAAGGTGATCGTTATACATAAAAAGACTGCCGATATTCTATTTGGCAAAACTCATACCGAACCTATCGGGCAGTTTGTCAATGCAAGTGGAGTAGCATATCAGGTGGTAGGTATTTATAATGACCAGGGAGACCGCGAAGCCAGTGAGGCCTATATTCCTTTTTCTACTTTGCAGACTATCTATAATAAAGGCGAACAGCTGAATAATATTATCTTCACTACTAAAAATCTGGAAACAATAGAAAGTAACGAGATCTTTGAGGCCAACTATCGCAGGGTAATTGGTGCCAGTCGTCGTTTTGATCCTCAGGACAACAGTGCCATCTGGATATGGAACCGCTTTACTGATTATATGCGGACACAAAACGCCATGGGGATGCTTCGTACAGCTATCTGGGTGATTGGTATTTTCACCTTGCTGAGTGGAATTGTAGGTGTTTCAAACATCATGTTGATTACGGTGAAAGAGCGTACGCGTGAATTCGGTATTCGTAAGGCTCTTGGGGCGAAACCATTATCTATCCTTTGGCTGATTATTGTGGAGAGCGTTGCTATCACTACTTTGTTCGGGTATATAGGGATGGTGGCCGGCATTGCCGTTACGGAATGGATGAACTCGGCTTTCGGTAATCAGACTATGGATGCGGGTATGTTCCAGCAAACCATGTTCTCGAATCCGACTGTAGATTTGAGTGTCGCCATTCAGGCTACGCTGACCTTGATTATAGCGGGAACGCTGGCCGGTTTCTTCCCGGCAAAGAAGGCTGTAAGCATCAGTCCGATAGAAGCATTGAGAGCGGATTAGTGGCTATATTATGAATCATTTATCACTAATCACTAAACATTAATCACTATTAACATGAGAATAGATATAGACTCTTGTGAGGAAATCCTCATCACGATTACAAGAAACAAGACGCGAAGCTTGCTGACGGCATTCGGTGTATTCTGGGGTATCTTCATGCTGGTGGCGCTTATCGGTGGCGGGCAGGGGATGCAGCAGGCTATGAGTTCCCAGTTCGAAGGCTTTGCCACGAATTCGGCTTTCCTGGTTTCGCAGAAGACGGGAGAGGCGTATAAAGGTTTCCGGAAAGGACGTTGGTGGAATCTGGAACTCTCTGATATTGAGCGTCTGCGCAATGGGGTGGCGGAAATTGATATCATCACTCCTTCTATCGCCTATTGGGGAAGAACGGCAGTGCATGGAGATAAGAAATATGAATGTAGCGTAAAGGGATTGTATCCCGAATATGAGCATATAGAGCACCAGGAGATGGCGTATGGACGCTTCATCAACGATGTGGATATTAAGGAAGCACGTAAAGTCTGCACAATAGGTAAACGTGTGTATGAAAGTTTGTTTCACCCGGGAGAAGATCCTTGTGGAAAGTATATCCGGGTAGACGGTATTTACTATCAGGTGGTGGGTATGTGCTCGTCCGAGGGCAACATGAATATTCAGGGACAGGCTTCGGAAGCAATAACATTGCCTTACACAACCATGAAACAAGCCTATAATCTGGGCAACCGGATACATGTGGCATGTTTCACCGTGAAGCCCGGTGTCAAGGTGACGGATATTCAGGATAAGGTGGAGCACATAGTAAAGGCGGCTCATTACATCTCTCCGGATGATAAGCAGGCAGTGATGATGCTGAATGCGGAGGCCATGTTCTCTATGGTGGATAATCTGATGACGGGAGTCCGAATATTGATCTGGATGGTAGGTTTGGGTACCTTGTTTGCCGGAGCTATTGGCGTATCGAACATTATGATGGTGACAGTGCGTGAGCGTACCACGGAAATTGGCATTCGCCGCGCCATCGGAGCACGTCCGAGGGATATCTTGCAGCAGATTCTTTCTGAAAGTATGGTGTTGACTACTATTGCGGGTATGGCAGGTATCTCTTTTGCTGTATTGGTATTGCAGGTATTGGAGGCTGCCGCCAATGATCCGGGGCATATCACTACTCATTATCAGGTTTCATTTGGCCTGGCTATCGGTACCTGTGCGCTGTTGATTGCTTTAGGAGTGCTTGCAGGTTTGGCTCCGGCCTATCGTGCCATGGCAATTAAACCTATTGAGGCTATCAGGGATGAATGATAAGAGGAGCGATAACTCCTTAATTTCCTAATATAAAAATAAAGAAACAATAATATAATAATAGTATGAAAAAGTATCTGAAAATCGCGTTATTGGTAGTTGTAGCTGCCATTTTCATCTTCACGTTTGTATTCCTTTACCAGAAGTCTAAACCCAAGATTACGGTGTATGATACAGTAACTCCGACAGTGGCCGACCTGGAAAAAACGACTGTGGCAACCGGAAAGGTAGAACCGAGGGACGAGATTCTCATTAAACCCCAGATATCGGGTATCATTGACGAGTTGTATAAAGAAGCGGGACAGACTATACGCAAGGGAGAAGTGATTGCTAAGGTGAAAGTGATTCCCGAACTAGGTACGTTGAACTCTGCCGAGAGTCGTGTGCGTCTGGCGGAACTTAATGCGAAACAGGGCGAAACGGACTTTGCCCGCATAGAGAAGTTGTTTGAAGACAAGCTGATCAGTCGTGAAGAATATGAAAAAGCCGAGGTAAGTGTAAAGCAGGTGCGTGAAGAGTTGCAGACTGCTAAGGATAACCTGGAAATTGTGAAGGAAGGTATTACAAAGAGCAGTGCTTCTTTCTCAAGTACGTTGATCCGTTCCACAATTGATGGTTTGATACTGGATGTACCGGTAAAAGCCGGTAACTCGGTGATCATGAGTAACACGTTCAATGATGGTACGACAATCGCTACGGTTGCCAATATGAATGATTTGATTTTCAGAGGTAAAATTGATGAAACGGAAGTCGGTCGTGTTCATGAAGGTATGCCTGTGAAGTTGACAATTGGTGCTTTGCAGAATCTTTCATTTGACGCTATACTGGAATATATCTCTCCGAAGGGGGTAGAAGAAAACGGTGCCAATCAATTTGAGATAAAGGCAGCTATACAGGTGCCCGATACGGTGATGATTCGTTCGGGGTATTCTGCTAATGCGGAAATTGTACTGGAACGTGCACAAAAGGCACTTACTTTACCTGAAAGTACTATTGAGTTCAGTGGAGACAGCACATTTGTATATGTGATGACGGATAGTGTGCCTGCCCAGAAGTTTGAGCGTAAAGAGGTGAAAGTGGGTATGAGTGACGGTATCAAGATTGTTATCAAAGACGGTGTGGACGGCAAAGCCAAAGTGCGCGGTGCAGAGAAGAAGGATAAATAAATGCCGGTGAAGTAACCTTGTATAATTCAATAATAACAGATTATGAAGAAGAACTTAATAATAGGATGCATGGCTGTCTTTGCTGTCTCGGTGCAGGCACAGGAGGGCTGGACATTGCGCCAATGCATCGACTACGCTATAGAACATAATATCAGTATCCGTCAGAGTGCTAATGAGGCAAAACAAAGTGCCGTAAGTGTGAATACTGCCAAATGGGCGCGTCTGCCGAACCTGAACGGTAGTGCAGGGCAAAGTTGGAACTGGGGACGTACGGATGTGCGTATAGGAGATGAGCAAAAGTACATTAGTGTGAGTAGCCACAGTACTAATATGTCTTTGTCTACCAATGTTCCTATATTCACCGGTTTACAGATTCCTAATCAGTATGCTTTGGCCAAACTGAACCTTAAAGCTGCTATGGCGGATTTGGAAAAAGCTAAAGAAGATATTTCTATAAATATTGCTTCTGCTTATTTGCAGGTACTGTTCAATCAAGAGTTACATCAGGTTTCTCTTGGCCAGGTAGAGTTGAGCAAAGAGCAATATGCCCGTATATCTCGTCTTGCGGAATTGGGTAAAGCGTCTCCTGCGGAGGTTGCTGAGGCGAAAGCCCGTGTTGCCCAGGATGAGATGAGTGCTGTGCAGACTGATAATAATTTTCGGTTAGCATTGCTTGATCTTAGTCAGCTTATTGAGTTGGAAACTCCGGAAGGATTCAGTTTGGCCGCTCCTGTAGTGAAGCTTGACTTGGAACCCCTTACTCCTCCGGATGAGGTCTATCAGACAGCTTTGTCGACTAAAGCTGCCATTCAGGCTGCACAATATCGTCTGGAGGGTAGCAAGCACAACATCCGTATTGCTCAGAGTGCTTTCTATCCGCAATTGAGTTTTAGTGGTAGTCTTGGAACTAATTACTATTCTACCATTGACCGTAATTTTGGTGATCAGATGCGGGATAATTTCAGTAAGTATGTAGGATTTAGTCTGAGTGTTCCTCTCTTTAATCGCTTTACTACTCGTAACCGTGTGCGCACAGCGCGTTTACAGCAGGAGAATTATTCTCTGCAACTGGATAATACCAAGAAAACGCTCTATAAAGAAATTCAGCAAGCCTGGTACACTGCACTGGCTTCCGAAAGCAAGTATACCAGTAGTAGTACGGCAGCCAATGCCAGTATGGAATCTTTCAAGCTGATGAGTGAGAAGTATGATAATGGCAAAGCTAATGCCGTAGAGTATAACGAAGCGAAACAGAATTTGATGAAAGCCCAGTCTGATGAGTTGCAGGCCAAATATGAATATCTGTTCCGTACAAAGATATTGGACTTCTATAAAGGAATACCGATTGAATAACTTTTTTAGTGTCTTTCTCTTGAAAATCCTTCTTTGGCTGCGAGGCTGGGGGAGGATTTTCTGTATATTTGCCACATGACTCCTTTTATCAGTATAATTATTCCTTTTTATGGTACGGCAGACCCGGTATTGCTGCAACGCTGTATTACTTCTATCCGTGAACAGGGAATGGAAGAGGGGAGTTATGAAATCATTGTAGCAGATGATGAGAGTCAGACTACGGGGGGAGCACGTAATCGTGGAATGCAACAAGCGCATGGTGAATATCTTTTTTTTGTAGATGCTGATGATATTTTAGTACCGAATACACTTCGTTCTTGTTTACCTTTGTTGAAACTATACTCTCCTGATATTCTGAAGTTTGGTTTTAAGGAGTTTACCAGTGCCTCTTCGTTGGAGAAGCAGAATCCGACCAATCAACTGCCGTCTTATGCAGAATACTCATCCGGTGCCCACTTCATGGCATTGAATAATTTTACGGGAGTTGTTTGGGCGCATTTCTTCCGTCGAAGTTTATTGGAGACGTCTTCTCTTTATTTTAGTAAGACAAGCCTTTTTGAAGATGAAGAGTTTGTTGCCAAAGCTTACTTCTTCGCCCGAAAAATGTTGGTGACTTCTTATAAAGTGTATGGTTATTACTGTTCATCTTCTTCTTTAACGAGAATGATTGCTGAAGATGAATGCCGGAGGAGGGTATCTGATTTTAAAGAAATGCTTTTTCGGTTGAAAGCGTTTAGTCAGGCTTGTCAGTCTGACGCCTCTGTTGAGCGTTTGGAGGCATTGAATAGACGAATCCATTTTCTTGTTATCGACTATATCCGTCAGATGTGGCGGAATAAATGTGGTATAAATGAGATGAACCGGCAATTAGCTATCCTGAAACAAGAGGGATTAGTACCTTTGCCCTATAAAAAGTATTCTTGGAAGTATCGTTTGGTTTGTCCTGCCATTAATGTTTATATTCGTTTTGTTATATGAAGATATTGTTACTTGGAGAGTTTAGCGGGCTGCATTGGAATCTTGCGGAAGGACTTCGGGCTTTGGGGCACGATGTCTGTGTTGCTTCTGATGGTTGTGGTTGGAGGAACTATCCGCGTGATATAGCTCTTGACCGGCCGACGGATAGTTTGCGTGATGGTATCCGTTGCCTTCTCCGTATATTGCGTCATTTGCCGGGTTTTCGGGGATATGATGTTGTGCAGATTATCAGTCCTTATTTTTTGCGTTTACGCAGTGAACGTACTTTGCCTGTTTACCGTTATTTGCAACGGCACAATGGCAAGGTCTTTTTGGGAGCTTTCGGGACCGACTATTATTATATTCGTGCTTGTATGGAAACAAGCACTTTTCACTATTCGGATTTTAAGATCGGAGACCGGTATCGTGATACGGCTTTTAATCAGATTACTCTTCAGGATTGGTATTATGGTGGGGCAGCTCGTGCCACTCGGGCTATAGCCGAAACTTGTAATGGCATTATCGCCTGTTTGTGGGAGTATTACGCTTCCTATCAACCTTACTTTTCAGATAAGACAGCTTTCATTCCTTTACCTATCGATTTGCGTGAGGTAACATCCCGCGTTCGCGGTGTGCCGGAGAAACTGAATTTCTTCATCGGTATTCAGTCTGCCCGTAGTAATTTGAAGGGGACTGATGTTATGCTGCCCGTTTTGCAAGAAGTGCAGCGCAAGTATTCTGAGCTTTGCCGCATCACTGAAGTGCATGATGTGCCTTATGCCCGCTATCAGCAGTTGATGGATGATGCTGATGTCCAGTTAGATCAGTTGTATTCGTATACCCCTTCCATGAATTCACTATTGGCTATGGCAAAAGGAGTAACGGTAGTGGGAGGCGGTGAGCCGGAGAACTATGAGATATTGAATGAAACAGAACTTCGTCCCATTATCAATGTCCTGCCCGACGAGCAAGATATTTATCAAAAGTTGGAAGATATAGTGTTTCATAAAGAGCGTATTCCGGAATTGTCGGCGCAAAGTATTGAATATGTAGCCAAGTATCACGATCATGTGAAGGTGGCCCGCCAATATCTGGATTTCTGGGAAAAGCATTAATCATTTCTTCTTGTATTTTGCCCTTGCAATAACTAAGTATTGTAAGGGCTAAATTTTATTAGGCAAAGTAATCATTTTCCCTTTGCCAAGGTAACTCGTATTATGCCTTCTAAGTACTTATAGATGCCCGATGTAACGTGAGTGAAAGATTATGAAACATACATCGGTAAAGATGTAATATCAGCGAAAGAATGTGTAAAATGATTATAGGTATCTCTTGGATTCGATACTGTATATTTGCTGTCGGTAAATTTTGCCTTTTCAAAAACAATAATAAAAAAGGATATAACTATGCGAAAACATTTTTGTCTTTTTCTGCTGGCATCTATTTTCTACAGTTATGCGACTCTTGCGCAAAACGCTTCTGCCAAAAATCCGGTGGTTCATGCCGATGTACCCGATATGTCAATGATCCGGGTGGGAGATACTTATTACATGAGTAGTACCACCATGCACATGGCTCCGGGAGTACCCATTATGAAATCTAAAGATCTAGTGAACTGGGAGTTGGTGAGTTACTGTTACGATATACTGGCCGATGTGGATGCACTGAACTTGAACAGTGGTAAGAATGCTTATGGCAGTGGTACATGGGCAAGCTGCATTCGCTATCATAATAATATGTATTATGTGACAACATTTGCCGGCACCACCGGGAAGACCTATATATATACTACGAAAGATATAGAGAAAGGTCCTTGGAAAGCAATATCCTTTAATCCTTCTTATCATGATCATTCTGTTTTCTTTGACGATGACGGTCGTATTTATATCATCTGGGGAGGTGGTAAACTGCATATAGCGGAACTGAAGTCCGATTTATCCGGGATCAAAGAAGGTACCGAACGTATCTTTATAGAGAATGCCAGTGCTCCGTCAGGAGATAATGTCGGATTACCTGCCGAGGGTTCACAGTTATTTAAAGTAAATGGGAAGTATTATTTATTCAATATTACTTGGCCGAAAGGAGGAATGCGTACAGTGGTTATTCACCGCGCTGATAATATAAATGGTCCTTGGGAAGGTAGAGTAGCTTTGCAGGATAAAGGTGTTGCCCAAGGCGGCTTGATAGATACGCCTGATGGCAGATGGTTTGCTTATCTTTTCCGTGACAATGGTTCTGTAGGCCGTATCCCTTACCTTGTTCCGGTGAAATGGGAAGATGGATGGCCGGTTCTCGGAATAAATGGAAAGGTTCCGGAAACATTGGATCTGCCGGCAAGTAAAGGCTTGATACCGGGTATTGTTGCCTCGGATGAGTTTACACGCAAGAAGAAAGATGCGGCTTTGCCGTTGGTTTGGCAGTGGAATCACAATCCGGATAATTCTCTCTGGTCAGTTAGTGAACGGAAGGGATATCTGCGACTCAAAACCGGACGGATAGATACTGATTTCCTGTCTGCAAGAAACACGTTGACACAGCGGACGATTGGTCCGGTATGTTCAGGAACTACTTCTATGGATGTGTCTGATATGAGAGAAGGCGATTTTGCAGGGCTTGCACTTCTTCAGAAAAAATATGGATGGATTGGTGTGAAATATGAAAACAGGGTAAAGAAGATTGTAATGGTAAGTGCGCAGACTGACAAACCGGAAGAGGTGGAAAGTCTGCCACTGAACCAAAATACAGTATTTCTGAAAGCCGAATGTGACTTTACAGATAAGAAAGATATAGCAGATTTCTACTATAGCCTGGATGGTAAGAAGTGGACAAAAATAGGAAGCCAGCTCAAGATGGCTTATACTCTCCCGCATTTTATGGGATACCGTTTCGGACTATTCAATTATGCTACCAAGACTCCCGGAGGGTATGTGGACTTTGATTATTTCCGTATAAGTGACAGTAAATGAGATAACGAGTAATTATAAATCATAATTGATATTAGACATGAAAAAGGTGAAATCGACGCTTTCCGTGGGTAAGCGCATCGTTTTGTTGTCACTTTGTATGACAATGTTTTCAGTGGCAGGTTTTAGCCAAGGGGCTAAAGGTAAAAAGGTGAAGGGTGCTCCGGTATTCTTGCAGGCGGTTTATCAGGGGAATGATCAGGTGTACAACGAGAATCCGTTGCAGGCCGGTGAGTTTTATAATCCCATTTTGCAAGGTTGTTACCCCGATCCGTCCATAACCCGCAAAGGGGATGACTACTTCCTGGTGTGTTCATCGTTCGCCATGTTCCCCGGTGTGCCTATCTTCCATTCAAAGGATTTAGTGAACTGGACGCAGATAGGCCATGTACTGGACCGTACCTCACAGCTGAAAGTACATGATACGGGTATCAGTGCCGGCGTGTATGCTCCGGCCATCAAGTATAACCCCAATAATGATACTTTCTATATGATCACCACCCAGTTTGCGGGGGGATTCGGGAATATCATTGTAAAGTCGAAAGATCCTTTCAAAGGATGGAGTGATCCTATCAAGTTGAATTTTGACGGTATCGACCCCTCTATCTTCTTTGATGATAACGGCAAGGCGTATGTGGTTCATAATGACGGACCGAAGCGTGGTGAAGAACTCTATAACGGACACCGTGTGATTAAAATCTGGGAGTATGATGTGGAAAACGATCAGGTGATTCCCGGTTCGGATCAGGTTATTGTGAATGGTGGTGTGGATTTGTCCAAGAAACCTATCTGGATTGAAGCTCCGCATATCTATAAGAAGAATGGACGCTACTATCTGATGTGTGCCGAAGGCGGTACCGGAGATTGGCATAGTGAAGTAATCTTTGTGAGCGACAACCCGAAAGGTCCCTTTATTCCGGCTCCCAATAATCCTATCCTGAGTCAGAGATACCTGAACCAGAACCGGAAGAATATGGTGGATTGGGCCGGACATGCCGATTTAGTGGAAGGTCCTGACGGCAAATATTACGGTGTATTCCTGGCTATCCGTCCGAATGAGAAGGGCAGAGTGAACATTGGCCGTGAAACGTTTATCCTGCCGGTTGACTGGTCGGGAGAATTCCCTGTCTTTGAAAACGGATTGATTCCGATGGAGCCAAAGTTGAAAACACCTAAAGGAGTGGAGAATAAAGCCGGAAAAGACGGTTACTTCCCCAATGGTAATTTTACGTTCACTGAAAACTTCACATCTCCGCAATTGGACTACCGCTGGATTGGTTTGAGAGGCCCTCGTGAAGAGTTCATCTCAGTACTGAAAGACGGAGGATTGCAGATTACTCCTTTCCCGGTGAACATAAAAGAGGTGAAGCCTACTTCGACCCTCTTCTACAGACAGCAACATAATAACTTCTCGTTTACTACCACATTGCAGTATGTTCCGAAGACAGAGAAAGATCTGGCAGGCATCACTTGCGTACAGAGTGAAAAATTCAATTATGTCTTTGGCTTGACAAAAAAGGACAAAGATTTCTACATGGTGCTGGAAAGAACGGCAAGAGGTAAATCCGGACTTGTTGCAAGTGCAAAAGTAGATGTGAAGAATCCCATTCAATTGCGAGTAAAGGGTGAAGGAGATGGCTATGGCTTTTATTATTCAACGGATGGAACTGACTTCGTACAGTTAGGAAATACCGTGCCCGGTGATATTCTTTCAACGAACGTGGCAGGTGGTTTTACCGGTTGTCTGATAGGCTTGTACGCTACTTCTGCGAATGATATTGTTGTGAACAACCTGAAAGATGCGTATGCTGATTATTTCACTGTGGGATGTGCCATAAATATGGCAAATCTGAATTCACCTCAACAGATGGCATTGATTACTTCCAACTTTAATAGTATTACTGCAGAGAACGATATGAAACCTCAACCTACGGAGCCTGTGGAAGGACAGTGGAACTGGGAGAGCGCTGATAAGATAGCCAACTTTGCCCGTGCCAATAAAATAGGGCTTCGCGGTCATTGTCTTGTCTGGCATGCCCAAACTCCGGACTGGATGTTCCATGATGAAAAGGGAAATTTGGTTTCCAAGGAGGTATTGTTTGAGAGAATGAGAAAACATATCCATACGATTGTAAATAGATATAAGGATGTTGTCTATGCCTGGGACGTAGTGAACGAAGCGATGACGGATGATCCGAAAGCAGAAGTTCCTTATCGTCAGTCTCTCTATTATAAGATTGCAGGGGACGAGTTCATAAAGAAGGCTTTTGAATATGCTCATGAGGCAGATCCCAAAGCATTGCTTTTCTACAATGATTACAATGAGACCAACCCGGCGAAGCGTGACCGCATTTATAATATGGTTAAAAGCATGAAGGCTGAGGGAATACCCATCTCCGGAATCGGAATGCAGGGACATTATAATACCCTTTCTCCTACGGAGGATGAGTTCAGAAAGGCTATCGAGCTTTATTCGCAGGTGGTTGATAATATCCATATCACTGAACTGGACGTTCGTATCAATACGAGAGAGCAGGGAGGACAGTTGAGTGTGAACCAGGATAACAGGACGTTGGAATTGACTCCTGAAGCGGATGCGGCACAGGTAGCCCAGTATGATATGCTGTTCCGGGTGATGCGCGAATACAAGAATGTGGTTAGCAATGTTACTTTCTGGAATGTATATGATGGTGATTCATGGCTGGATCGCCGCCGTGGTAACCGTCAGCGTAACTATCCGCTTCTGTTTGACGAAAACTTACTGCCGAAATCGTCGTATTATAAAGTGTTGAATTTCTAAATAAAGGTATTTGCACAGTTAATAATCCGCTCTATATCTTCATTCGTCAGTAATGGATATATAGGGAGGCTTAACTCCTCATTATGGATGCGTTCCGTAATGGGGAGTTGTTGCATTCCATATTCTTTTTTCAACGCTTCCTGGCGATGGGGAGGGATAGGGTAATGAATTTGAGTACAAATGCCGTGACTATTGAGATAACGTTGCCATTCATCTCTGCGGGAAGAAAAGACGGGGAAGATATGAAAAACATTGGCTTCATTGATATCATCCGTATGGACAGTACTCTGTAATTCCAGACGCTGCCAGTCAATCCCTTCTTTATATAATTGCGCTATTTCCCTTCTACGGATATTATCCTGATCCAAACGAGAGAGTTTCACGGAAAGAACTGCCGCCTGCAACTCGTCCAGACGGCTGTTTATACCTTGATACCGATGTACATATTTCTCCGTGGAGCCATAATTGGCAATGGAACGCACTGTAGCGGCAAGCCTTGCATCGTGAGTGGTTATAGCGCCGCCATCCCCTAATGCCCCTAAATTCTTGGCTGGATAAAAACTGAAAGCAGCGGCATCTCCCAGATTACCGGCACGCAGAGGATGATTCCCTTTCCCCGGTAAACCTTTGTTCCAGACAGCTCCATGTGCTTGTGCAGCGTCTTCTATGACTTTCAGTCCGTAGCGGTTGGCTAACTTGCATATCTCTTTCATGTCAGCTAAACGGCCATACAGGTGGACGGGCAATATGGCACGCGTGCGGGGGGTAATCAGTGTCTCGGCATAGGCAGCATCTATATTGCATGTTTCGAAAGAAGGTTCACAAAGCATTGGCTTCAGGCCGGCACGAAGAATGGAAAGCAGGGTGGCAATGTATGTATTGGCAGGAACAATAACTTCATCTCCTGCATTCATCACTCCCAGTTCCCGGTAAGCCAGAAATATCAAAGTAAGAGCATCCAAACCATTTCCGGTGCCAACACAATAAGAAGTACCGCAATAAGCAGCGAACTCCTCTTCAAAACGGGCTGTAGCTTCCCCGTGCAGATACCATCCGGAATGGGAAACACGCAACAGGGCTTCTGAAAGTTCGGGTTCGAAGGAGGCATTGATCTTTTGCAGGTCTAAATACTTTATCATAAGCGTAATTCGTAAACGTCATACATAATTGCTCTTGCGCCGAAACCTTCTTTTTGGAAGAGTAATCCCTCATTCAACATTTGTCCGCCGTGTTCGGTAGATATGCCAAAGTCGAAGTATCGCTTCTGCGCATAACGGTCGTATATTAATTGGTGGAAAAGCAGGTCGAGCGCACCGCATTTCTTTCCGCGTGGGGAAGCTGCGATGTATTGCACGTGGGCTACTTCGTCAGTCTCATACACAATGCATCCACCCAATGTTTCGGCTCCATCGCATACACGGAAAAGGGAAATCTGGCGGGGGAAATTGCTGTGCAGACGGGTAATCTCCTCTAGTGAATGTACGGGAGAGACACCGTATCGTTCGTGCAGGTTTTCTTCCAGTATCGGCCAGAAAGAAGCAAAGTCTTCATCTTCTGCAATCGTCAGTGAGGATGCCAGGGCTTTCTTCAGTTGGCGACGGCGGAGAGTACGGAAAGGCAGACGGTCGTCCAGTGGAATGACGGATGAGATGCTTCGTGCCACAAGGGTTGCACCCAGCCGGGTGAGGACATAAAGGTCTTCTTCTGCAGGATAGCGGTGATAGATATGTGGAATAGCACGATAGACTATCGACTGCACACTGCATTCCTTCTGCAGATAATCGAGTGCGGCATGAAATACGCTTTCTACTTGTTGCAGGGTGATGGAAGGAGAAAGGAGCATTCCGCCATACGTCAGTCCTTGATGGGAATAGAAACAATTGCCGGAAAGATTACCGGGAAACAGGGCTGTTAACTTCCGGTTACAGAAGATCATTAGGGAACAATCCTGGAAACGGTCGGCATGATAATCCATATAGTCACGCTGCATGAGGAACGTACCGTTTTTGGAGCGGCGCACGAAGCGGTCCCAGCGCTCTTTATCTCCTGCTGAGTAGCGGATTATATGCCATTCCTGATCGGTTGCCACACTTATTTCCATGTATCTGCCTGTCTTTTATATTACTTTCGGAATTCAAATATAGGTATATTTTTAAAGTTTTGCATATATGTCAGCCTGAAAGGCTATATGCGAAACTTACGTATAATTTAAATAACGTGAGTTTAGGTGGTTTATTATTTATGCGAATCATCAGGAGTTGAATTGGGATCATATCGGAAAAGTTACGAGCTACCGGCTACAAGCTACAAGTAGCTGCGCTATGTTCCGAAAGGCACTTGTAGCTTGTAGTCGGTAGCTGATTCATAACGGAATAGAAAAGAACAAAAGTGATTCGTGTTTAGTGATAAGTGATAAGCTTGTAGTCGGTACGGATAACTGATTTCATAAACGGAATAGAAAAGAACAAAAGTGATTCGTGTTTAGTGATCATGATCAGTCGTAGCGCCATTCGGTATATTATTCGGTTTTAGACGCGGATGACACGGATAACTTCGGATTTAAAAGGCTGCGCTATAAACGTGGATAAAAAAGATCCGCTGCGGAAATGAGTATGGATAAAGGAGCTCCGGAGAGTTTGCTTTCCAATCTGGTAGCGGATGTATTGCGCAATGCTGCCGCACAAGTGCTGGGCAAGCCTGCCGATATGGGGCTGATAAATATGGGTGGTTTGCGTAATGTACTGACAGAAGGCCCTATCACTACCGAAAATATCTATGAGATATTACCTTTCGAAAATTCCCTTTGTGTATTAACAATGAAGGGAGTCTATCTGAAAGAACTGTTTAATAATATCGCTGTGCGTCATGGTGAAGGTATCAGTGGAGTACAGCTCCTGATTACGAAAGACGGGAAATTGCTGCAAGGTACGGTTGGCGGGCGTCCGATAGAAGACGATCAACTCTATACGATTGCTACAATCGACTATCTGGCTGACGGAAACGACGGGATGACTGCTTTGCCTCAGGCAGAGAAACGGGAATGTCCGGACGGAGCCACTTTGCGCGGCCTGTTCATGGACTATGTGGAACGTCAAACTGCTGCCGGAAAGAAGATCACTTCGCGTCTGGAAGGTAGAGTAACTGTGAAAGATGAGTAATCCTGCTCACCGAGAAAATAAATCATAATTCATAAATCAGAAATCATGAAACGATATATTCTTTTAATGTTGGCAGTCTGCTGCCTTCTTCCGGCATCAGCACAACAATCTATCCGGGAAATCTCCAAGGAACCCCTTTGTCTGCTGACTCCCGACTCTGCACAGAAAACCAAGCAATTGGTGATTCTGCAAACAAGTGATACACATAGCCGCATTGAGCCCATTGCCGTAAATGCTGCCGACCGCTATGCCGGTATGGGCGGAACCGTGCGCCGGGCCACCTTTATTAAAGAGGCACGCAAGGTGAACCCTGATCTGTTGCTGTTCGACTGTGGAGATATCTCTCAGGGAACTCCTTACTATAATCTGTTCCAGGGAGAAGTAGAAGTCAAGATGATGAACCTTATGGGTTACGATGCCATGACGATTGGTAATCATGAGTTTGATTTCGGTCTGGAAAATATGGCACGTCTGTTTCGTATGGCAAACTTCCCAGTGGTATGTGCCAACTATGACGTAACAGGTACGGTGTTGGAAGGACTGGTGAAACCTTATACTACTTTCAGCCGCAATGGATTGAAGATCGGTGTCTTTGGTCTTGCTCCGAAGATGGAAGGATTGGTGCAAGCCGATAAATGTGAAGGTGTGGTTTATAATGATCCGATAGAAGTGGCACAGAAGACGACGGATCTGCTGAAGAACCAGGAAGGTTGTGATGTCGTTATTTGCTTATCGCATCTGGGTTATCAGCTTAAAGGTGCTCCTTGTGACGAAGAACTGGCACAGAAAACAAATAATATTGATGCCATATTGGGCGGACATACCCATACTTTCATGAAAGAGCCTGCTATTTATTTGAATAAAGACGGTAAGAATGTACCTGTGATGCATACAGGAAAAAGTGGAATTTATGTGGGAATGTTGAAACTGACACTTACAGAAGAAGAAGCCCAACCATCATCTAAGTAATACATAATAAAAATGAAGAGAACAATTCTCTTGTTGTTGGCTATCCTTTTATGGGGTGGCACATCCTTGCTTCATGCCCAGGCAGAAGCCCCTTTTCTACCTTCAGCGGCAGATGCACGTTGCAAACAGTGGGTAGATTCCGTATTTTCCGGTTTGAACCTGCAAGAGAAAGTAGGGCAATTGATTGTCACCACTTTCCCGGCCAAGGCGGATAAGCAGAAAAAGAAGCAGATACGTGATCTTGTGAAGAAGTATAAGATCGGAGGTCTGCTCTTTGCCGAAGGTACGCCGGAAGAACAGGCAATACTGACGAATATTGCGCAGAAGAACTCCAAAGTTCCCGTTATGATCACTTTTGACGGTGAGTGGGGGCTCTCCATGCGTCTGGAAGGTACGCCCTATTTCCCAAAGAATGCGGCTCTGGGCTGCATTGAAGACAATCAGTTGATTTATGAATACGGACGTGAGGTGGCACGGGAATTTCGTGAATTGGGTGTGCATGTCAATTTTGCACCTGATGCGGATGTGAATACCAATCCTTTGAATCCGGTGATTCATGTTCGTTCGTTCGGTGAAGATCCGAAGAAAGTAGCCGAAAAGGTGCTGGCTTACAGTCGTGGGTTGGAAAGTGGTGGCGTGCTGTCCGTAAGCAAACACTTTCCCGGTCATGGAGATACGGACGTGGACTCGCATAAGGGACTGCCGGTGCTCTACTATAATCGTGAACGTTTGGATAGCGTCGAGCTGTATCCGTTCCGCGAAATGGTGCGTGCCGGATTGGGCGGTGTGATGGTAGGTCATTTGCAGGTGCCTGCTTTGGAACCGGACGCCAAAACGGCATCTTCACTTTCCAGAAATGTAGTGACGGGATTACTGAAAGACGAAATGGGTTTTCAGGGCTTGGTGTTTACGGATGCGCTGGATATGAAAGGTGTCTCGTCTGTGCCCCAGCTTACTACAAAAGCTTTACTTGCCGGAAATGATATGGTACTGGTGCAGTACAACACCGCAAACGCTGTGCAGGAAGTGCTGAGTGCTGTGAAAGAGGGTGTTCTCTCTGAGAAAGAAGTGGAAGCGAAATGTCGTAAGATACTTACTTATAAATATTTATTAGGCTTGCGCCAGCCACGTCCGCAGTTACAAGTTAGCGGAATGAGCTATCGTATCCATACGGATGAGGCGAAGGCTCTGGTAACCAGGTTGCGCCAAGCCTCCATTACGGTGCTTGGCAATCATTTCGGGATATTGCCTTTGACACCGGTCGGTGGTGCTCCTATTGCTCTTCTGAGTATAGGCGAAGGCAAAGACAGTGTTTTTGTGGATGAGATGAAGAAATTATCTCCTGTTCCTATGGAGTGTTTTCGTTTGACAAGAGAAATGTCGGAAGATGGCCGCCGTGAACTGGCGCGTAAGTTGGCGGACTATCGGCGTATAGTGGTCAGCGTATCGGGAAAAGATGCCGATGTGGTTGCTTATGCCGATTTCCTGGCGGGATTGGACTTGTCCGTGCCGCTGGTATATGCTTTTTTTACGTCTTATCGTGGAATGCAACCGTTAGAGCCTGCTTTGAACCAAGCCAGCGCCGTAGTGCTGGGACATTCTTCTGAAGCGGATATCCAACAATATGTGGCAGGTGTCATCTTTGCCAAAGTGCCTGCCCAAGGCAAACTTTCCATGAGTATCGGAAGTCTTTATCAGGCCGGTGAGGGAAGTGTGATCACTCCGGGGATGAAGCCGGGAAGTATTATTCCCGAGGATTTGGGGATGAAGTCCAATGAGTTACATCGCATTGATGCTATCGTGCGGGCAGGATTGGCTGCCGGAGCTTATCCCGGTTGCCAGGTGCTGGTGCTGAAAGACGGTCAGACAGTGTATGATAAATGTTTCGGTATACATTCCGATAAGGATACCACTGCTGTACGTCCTACGGATCTGTTCGACCTGGCTTCTCTGACAAAGACTACTGCAACGCTGCTTGCTGTGATGAAACTTTATGATGGTGGTAAATTAAAACTGACGGATAAGGTTTCCCAATACTTACCTTTCCTGAGAAGTACGAATAAGAAGAATATTACGATTAAGGACTTGCTTTTTCACGAGTCTGGCCTGCCGCCTTATATTCGTTTCTATCTGGAGGTTATCGACCCGAACTCCGTGCATGGACCGTATGCTCAAAGTTGGGTGGATGAATGGCATCGCACGCGGGTAAGCGAACATAGCTATTATTGTTCGGATTTCAAGTTCAAGAAAGGACTGGTGTCGGAGAAAGAATCATCGGTTTACAACTTGCATGTAGCTGATAAGATGTGGTTGAATAAGAGCTTTAAGAATACCATCCTGCAAAAGATTGCCCGTTGCGAAATGGACAGTAAGCGGTATGTGTACAGTGATCTCGGCTTTATCCTGCTGCAACAGGTGGTAGAGTCAATTGTCAAGTTGCCGATGGACCTCTATCTGGCTAAGGAGTTCTATGCGCCTATGGGCTTGCAGCGTACCATGTACCTGCCTTTGCAGAAATACTCCAAAGAAGAGATAATGCCTACGGCTGCAAACGACTTCCTGCGTCGTCAGGACTTGTGTGGCTATGTGCATGATGAGGCTGCTGCCTGCATGGGTGGCATATCCGGTAATGCCGGTCTCTTCTCCACCGCCTCCGAAGTGGCTAAAATCTATCAGATGATATTGAACGGTGGCGAATGGAACGGTAAACGCTATCTGAGCGAAGCGACCTGCCGCCTGTTCACTACGGAAACTTCCGCTATCAGCCGCCGGGGATTGGGCTTCGACAAACCTAATCTGAAGGATTTGAAGAATAGTCCTTGTGCTGCCTCTGCTACCGCTGCCGTTTATGGGCATACCGGTTTCACGGGGACTTGCGCCTGGGTGGATCCAGAACACGGGACGGTGTACGTCTTCCTCAGTAACCGCCTGTGTCCCAATGTGTGGAATACGAAATTGGGTGAAATGAATATTCGCACGGATATACAGGAGGCGATTTATAAAAGTCTGAAATAGCTGGAGCATAGAAATACGGGAGACACGGGAAATACAGCGTTTTTTACTAATTAGTCGAAAAAACTCTGTGTTTTCCGTGTCTTTGTGTTTGAAATACTATAACTTTGGTAGCCTTAATGTATAGATAATAATGAAGAAACTATTCCTATTCCTCTTGATACTATTCAGTTGTTGTGCCCGTTTTGATGCTCAGACACATCGCTTACCGGCACCGCAATCCCCTGTTACGCCTGTTGAACCTATCCTGATGCGTCCCTTTACCAATGATGCCCGCTGCCGGCAGTGGGTGGACTCAGTGCTCAACAAGATGAGTCTGAAAGAACGTATCGGACAGCTATTCATTTATACCATTGCCCCCCAACAGGATAAAGCAAACCGCGACCTGTTGCGCAAAGTAGTGGACGACTACAAAGTGGGTGGCCTGCTTTTTTCCGGTGGTTTAATGGAAAATCAGGTGGCACTGACTAATGAAGCGCAGAAAATGGCGGATATTCCGTTGATGATTACCTTCGACGGTGAGTGGGGACTTTCCATGCGTTTGCGGGGTACACCGGTGTTTCCGCGAAATATGGTTCTGGGCTGTATACAAAACGACAGCCTGCTCTATGAGTACGGACGCGAGATGGCTCGGCAGTGCCGTGAGCTTGGCGTGCAAGTCAACTTTGCTCCCGTGGCAGATGTGAATATCAATCCGAAGAATCCCGTTATCAATACCCGCTCTTTTGGAGAAAGTCCGGTAAATGTGGCGGATAAAGTGATAGCTTATGCACGTGGACTGGAAGATGGCGGTGTACTTTCTGTAAGCAAGCATTTTCCCGGTCATGGAGATACGGATGTGGATTCGCATCATTCATTGCCGAAGCTGTCGTTTTCGCGTGCACGTCTGGACAGTGTGGAGCTTTATCCGTTCAGAAAGGCGATTCAGGCCGGACTGTCCGGTATGATGGTGGGACATTTGGAAGTGCCGGTGCTTGAGCCGAAACGAGGAGTACCTTCCTCGCTTTCGCGCAAAGTGGTGCATGATTTGTTGACGCAGGAGATGCAGTTCAAAGGGTTGGTGTTTACGGATGCACTTGCCATGAAGGGAGTATCTGCCAATAACACGAGTATTTGCTTGCAGGCATTGCAGGCGGGGCACGACCTGTTGCTCGTTCCCCGGCGGATAAAGGAAGAGGTGGAAGCTATACTGGATGCCGTGAAGAGCGGTGAGTTGACAGAAGCGGAAATCGAAGCGAAGTGTCGGAAAGTGCTTACCTATAAATATGCTCTCGGATTGTCAAAGAAACCTTTTGTCCGTCTTTCCGGTTTGGGAAACCGTATCAATACGGCACATACGCGTGATCTGATACGGCGTCTGAACCAGGAGGCGATCACTGTGCTGAGAAATAAAAACAATGTGCTTCCATTGGATGCGGATACTCGTGAAGTGGCAGTGCTCAATGTGGGGGATGCGAAAGAGGTACAACCGTTCCTGAAAGAACTCTCCGGATATATAAATTCCGCCGGGACGAAAGGAAGTCCCACCGTCTTTCAGCTGAAGAAAGACTTGCAGCCTGCTGCGCGCAAGCTGTTGCGTGATTCATTGTCGCAATATAAACGTATTCTTGTCTGCGTCACGGAACATCGTCTGGCACCCTACCAACCATTCTTTGCCGAGTTTACTCACGATGTGCCGGCGGTTTATCTGCTTTTTATTCCCGGTAAGCAGATGTTGCAGATACGCCGGGCAGTGTCTGCTGCGGACGCCGTAGTATTGGCACATTCTTCGATAGATGATGTGCAGTGCCGGACAGCCAAAATACTTTATGGAGATGCAACGGCCGACGGACGTCTCTCGGCAAGTATCAGCAATTTGTTTGCCACAGGTACGGGGCAGGTTATTACTCCGAAGACACCACTCCACTTTGTGCCCGATGAGTATGGAGTGAACTCTCGTCTGCTGACCCGTATCGATGAGATTGCGAAAGAAGGAATTAAGGAAGGTGCCTATCCCGGTTGCCAGATCGTGATATTGAAAGATGGAAAGGAAATGTATAATAAGGCATTCGGAACGCATACCTGGCCGGGCGCTTCTGCCAATAGGCTTTCTGCATCCGTTATTCCGGGTGCTACTTTGCCGGTATCCCCGACGGATGTTTACGATCTTGCTTCGCTGACAAAGACTACGGCAACGTTGCTTGCCGTCATGAAGCTGTATGATAAAGGACGTCTGAATCTTACTGACCGTGTGTCGGACTATCTGCCTTGGCTTCAGGATACGGATAAAAAGGATATTACTGTCCGGCAATTACTGTTGCATGAGTCCGGATTGCCTTCCACGTTGTTGTTCTATCTGGAAGCTATCGATAAGGAAAGTTATGAAGGAACTCTTTTCAAGGCAAAACCCGATGCCGCACATTCTGCACAGATCGGTGTACGTACCTGGGCAAACCCGAAGTTCAAGTTCCAGAAGGGGCTGACATCTAAAGTACGCACGGCAGAGCATACATTGCAGGTTTCTGATAGCTTGTGGCTGAATCGCTCCTTCAAGGAGGCATACCGGCAGAAGATTATAGAAACTCCGTTGCGCGACCGGCGCTATCGGTATAGTTGTGTCGGCTTCATCCTGTTGCAGCAGTTGGTGGAAGCGCGTACGGGAATGTCGATGGATGCTTTTCTGGAGCAGGAGTTCTATGCTCCGATGGGACTGAAACGTACCGGATACTTGCCGCTGCGAGGTGCAGCTACTGCGGGAACGGCTTATGCCGGCATTGTTTCCGGTAGCCATGCTCCTCTGTCGAAAGCCGAAATTATACCTTCTTCCTTTGATCCTTTCTTGCGGAAGACTGTTCTTCAGGGCTTTGTACATGATGAGTCGGCAGCTTTCCAGGGTGGTGTATCGGGTAATGCCGGATTATTCTCTAATGCAACGGAAGTAGCGCGAATTTATCAGATGTTGCTGAATGGTGGTGAACTGGATGGCAAGCGCTATCTGAGTCCGGAGACTTGCCGTGTATTTACTACTACGGTTTCACGCATCAGCCGCCGTGGTCTGGGATTTGATAAGCCCGACCGTCAGAATCCGGCAAAGAGCCCATGCGCTGCCGCCACCCCTTCTACCGTCTATGGTCATACCGGTTTACGGGTACTTGCGCCTGGGTAGACCCGACGAACGGCCTTGTTTATGTCTTCTTGTGTAATCGCATTTATCCCAATGTATGGAATACGAAACTGATGAAGATGGATATTCGTACACGGATACAGGAAGTGATGTATCAGGCGGTGAAATAGTTACGAGTTACGAGCTACAAGTGCCATGCGGCATAATTGTTCGTAAACATAGCGCAGCAACTTGTAGCTTGTATCTTAGTTCTAACTACAAAGGGAATAGCCCCCCGCTCACGCGGCCGGTTATTCCCTTTTTCACGTCTTGAAACAATCAATTAATACCAGTCAAACTTATTGTGTTGCAATGCAAATTATGTTAGAATGCAATACCCAGACGTAGACCGAAGTTGCTCAAACCATCTACACTGTATGTGAACAAGTCACCCTTGTTCGTGCCGTAGCTATAGTAAGCGGCAACGTGCAGACCCGGACCATAGGCCCATGGGTAGATGTTGATACCAATTTCCGGTGATACGTAGAAGCCCCAGGTGCTCTTGTTAGCTTCGTACACATTGAAAGTAGATTTGATTTCGGCATATTGAGGACCTACTTTCAATCCAACGTAAGGTTGGAAAGCGCTACCGCGGTCGAAAGTATAACGTCCGGCAAGGCCGAAAGGCAACTGGAATGCAGTGTGCTGCTGGTCAGTATTCAGACTGCCGCCTTCGCCTACGGGAAGTGTCTGGCGACCGAAGTACTCGTGGTTGCTGTGGTAGTTCAAGAAAGCTCCCAATGCAAAATTGTCTGTCAGGAAGTAACCGCCTTCAAAACTCATACCCCAGCCGCTTGCTTTATCAGCGAAGTGGTTGCTCAGGGGGAAGTTGAATTGCCAATCGATGTTGGCATAACCGTTATCGGTTAATTGTGCCTTTGCCGGTATGGCGAAGACGAGAGCAAGAGCGGCAACCGCAAATACTCTCAAGGAAAGATATTTTATTGTTTTCATACTTTGTTCTTGTTTTTTGGTTCAATGGCAACTTCCCAGTCCGGAAAGGATGCTGCCGTATTATTCTTGTTACCTTAATATTGGGTAACCCGTCATTTGTCACTTATAGCTCGTAGCTTGTCACTACTTGTTAGTCAGGTAAGTTGATTGAGTGAAAGCTTGGTTCACACCTTGCACGGCAAGTTTGGTATTGACAGAAGTAGAACCACTCAGCAAGCCGCTCATATAGCTGGTCCACAGAACAGGAAGTTTCTCGCTCTGGCCTTGCGGCGCCTCCAGATTCAACAATTCGCTGATAAAGGAACCGGTACTGTAGGAATAGTTCACGGCATAGGGATAATACCATCCGCCCCAGTTGCCCCAGTAAGGAGCATCCCAGTAGCCTGGATAGTTCCACCACCATTCGGGACGTCCGTAGTCGGTGAAGTAATAGGTACTTCTGACATAGCTTACCTGCAAGCCAAGGTCGGCTTCTTCCCGGTCATCCACACGGATGTAGCCGCGGCTGTTCATGTTAGCAACATAAGCGCTGAGAATTTCCTGGGCATTCTCATCTTTCCAGTATTCGGCGTTTTCCTTATCACCGATGACCAGAATGCTGTCCGGCAAGTAATAAGTTTCGAAGGTTTTGAAATCAGCTTTCGTGTCATAGTTGGTATAAACCTTCTATGGCTTTCAGATTATCCGCCAGTTGGGCTACGGAACTTGCACCTATAATGACCGAAGTGACCATTTCATCTTTCAGCACCCATGCCAACGCCATTTCGGCAAGAGTCTGTCCGCGTTGGGCAGCCACTTCATTCAGTGCCTTTATTCTATTGAGCACTTCTTTTGTCAGCGCTTCTTTCTTCAGGAATCCACCTTTGGCAATCCGCGAATCTTCGGGGATACCATTCAGATAACGGTTGGTCAGCAGGCCTTGTGCCAGCGGTGAAAAGGCAATGAAACCGGTACCGTTTTCGCGTGCCTGTTGCAGAATACCTTCTTCTTCCGGTTCCCGGTTGAACATATTGTATCTTCCCTGATAGAGCAGGCAGTGCACATCCCTCTCCGCCAGATAGCGGTATGCGAATTCGGCTGCTTCTTTCGGGTATTTGGAAATACCCACATACAGGGCCTTGCCTTGGCGCACGATGTCCACAAGCGCCTGCAATGTTTCTTCGAGTGGAGTTTCCGGATCGTAACGGTGCGAATAGAAGATGTCTACATAATCCAGATTCATCCGTTTCAGGCTCTGATTAAGACTGTTCATCAGATATTTCCTGGAACCCCATTCACCGTAAGGACCGGGCCACATATCATGTCCGGCTTTGGTTGAGATAAACAGTTCGTCCCGGTAGGGCATGAATGACTTCTTCATAATCATGCCGAAAGTCTCTTCCGCCGAACCGTAGGACGGGCCATAGTTATTGGCGAGATCGAAATGCGTGATACCCTGGTCAAAGGCGTAATGTGCCATTGCCTGCGAATTGGAGAAGGTGTTTACATCTCCGAAGTTGTGCCACAAACCTAAAGAAACTTCGGGCAGTAATATGCCGCTTCGCCCGCAACGACGATATTTCATGCCGTTGTCATACCGCTTGGAATCGGGAGAGTAAATGGGGTTTATCATATCATTCAGTTTAAGTGAGAAATGTACTTTTATCGGGAAACAAAAATAGGCAATTTCTCCGGAAAAGACCATTTTTCTTTGTCTAAAAGTGAGCGGATTACAACAGATGCCCCGACTGGAAACAAATTATACTATAATTGGATAAGAAAATGTTACCGGAAGTTTCCGGAGAGCGCTATCTTTGCGGGGGTAACGGGAAAGAAAGGAAGGAAACCAGTTGACGAGTTGACAAGGGAACAAGGGGCTGCGCAATGCTCCTATGCCGCATGGAACCTTGTCCCCTTGTCAACTCGTCCCCTTGTCAACTTTCCCTCAAAACCCTAATAATAATGAAGAAAATAATCGCAACTATGGCAATCGGAGCTTGTTTGTGTTCCTGCGGCGGAAGCCAGAAGGAAGTGTATAAAGACTCTACCGCACCCGTAAAGGACAGGGTAGAAGATCTCTTGAAAAGAATGACTCTGGAGGAGAAAGTAGGTCAGATGAACCAGTTCGTCGGTGTGGAACATATCAAGGCAAACAGTGCCGTGATGACCGAAGAAGAATTGAAGAATAATACGGCAAATGCTTTCTATCCCGGCTTTACGGAGAAAGATATAGAGAAGTGGACGGAAGAAGGCTTGATCGGTTCTTTTCTGCATGTGTTGACCATTGAAGAAGCCAACTATCTGCAATCTCTCGCTATGAAGAGCCGCTTGCAGATACCTATTATATTCGGTATCGATGCCATCCATGGCAATGCCAATGCGCCGGATAATACGGTATATCCCACCAACATCAATCTTGCCTGTTCCTTTGATACGCTGATGGCCTATAAGATAGCCCGGCAGACAGCGAAGGAAATGCGTGCTATGAACATGCACTGGACGTTTAATCCGAATGTGGAAGTTGCCCGCGATGCCCGTTGGGGACGTGTTGGCGAAACGTATGGTGAAGATCCTTATCTGGTCACTTTACTGGGCGTACAGTCAGTGAAAGGTTATCAAGGCGATTTGAATGGCAACGAAGATGTATTGGCTTGTATCAAGCATTTCGTCGGTGGCAGTGAACCCATCAACGGGACGAACGGTTCTCCCACTGATTTGTCAGAGCGTACACTTCGTGAAGTTTTCTTCCCTCCCTTTGAGGCAGGAGTGAAGGCGGGAGCGATGTCTCTGATGACTGCCCACAATGAGCTGAACGGTATTCCTTGTCATAGCAATGAGTGGTTGATGCAAGACATTCTGCGTGGCGAATGGAACTTCCCCGGATTCGTAGTCAGCGACTGGATGGACATTGAACATATCCATGACCTGCATGCTACTGCCGAAAATCTGAAGGAAGCTTTTTATCAGTCTATTATGGGAGGTATGGACATGCACATGCATGGTATCCACTGGAACGAAATGGTAGTGGAATTAGTGAGGGAGGGGCGTATCCCAGAATCTCGTATTGACGAGTCTGTACGCCGCATACTGGATATCAAATTCCGTCTCGGCCTTTTCGAACAACCTTATGCCGATGAGGCCGAAACCATGAAAGTGCGCCTTTGCGATGAGCATCGTGCAACGGCTCTTGAGTCTGCCCGCAATGGCATTGTATTGTTGAAGAATGACGGTGTGCTCCCTCTGGACGCTTCCAGATATAAGAAGATCATGGTGACCGGTATCAATGCCGACGACCAGAATATCCTGGGTGACTGGAGTGCTCCTGAGAAAGATGAAAACGTAACTACCATCCTGGAAGGTCTGAAAATGATTGCTCCCGATACTCAGTTTGATTTTGTAGACCAGGGTTGGGACCCGCGCAACATGGATCCGAAGAAAGTGGCTGAAGCTGCTGCGCGTGCCAAGAGTGCTGATCTCAATATTGTAGTGGCAGGCGAATATATGATGCGCTTTCGTTGGAACGACCGTACGGACGGTGAAGATACCGACCGTTCGGATATCGACCTCGTAGGTTTGCAGAACGAGTTGATAGAGAAAGTGGCTGCATCCGGTAAACCGACTATTCTTATTTTGGTGAACGGACGTCCTCTCGGTGTGCAGTGGGCGGCCGAAAATCTTCCCGCTATCGTAGAAGCATGGGCACCGGGGATGTACGGTGGTCAGGCAGTAGCCGAAATTCTGTATGGTCAGGTGAATCCGTCCGCCAAATTGGCTATTACGATTCCTCATAGTGTAGGTCAGTTGCAGATGATATACAACCATAAGCCGTCACAATACTTCCATCCTTATGCGGCAGGTAAGCCAAGCACTCCGCTCTATCCGTTCGGCCACGGCCTTTCTTATACTACTTACAAATATGATGACCTAAAATTGGCACAGAAAGAAATCACTAAGGACGGTACGGTGGATGTGAGTGTAAAAGTTACGAATACGGGCGACCGTGATGGAGTGGAAATCGTACAACTGTATATCCGCGATAAATTCAGTAGCGTCACCCGTCCGGTGAAGGAACTGAAAGACTTTGCCCGCGTACCGTTGAAAGCCGGCGAAAGTCAGGTCGTGAACTTTAAGATTACTCCCGATAAACTGGCTTTCTATGATAAAAAGATGAAGAAGATTGTAGAACCGGGTGAGTTCATTGTGATGGTAGGTGCATCTTCTGATGATAAAGATCTGCTGAAAGATTCTTTCTTTGTGAAATAAAATAGGAGAAATAAAATACAGTTATTGCATTTTTCTTTTAAGGTTATATCTTTCCGATGGTTAGGTATAACCTTTCTTTCTTTTATAACAAATCTTACCCCATAATAAAACAAATTCTACCATTCGGGATTAAAAAGAATGGTTATTTTTGTGACATGATACTATTTTAACCAATCAATATGGAAAACTCAAACTACATTATGAGGGAGATTACTCCCTTGTCCGACCGCGATTGTTTTTATATCGCCGACCGTCGCAAGACGGAGTTTACTTATCCTATCCACTGTCATGCCGAATTCGAACTAAACTTTACGGAACATGCAGCCGGTGTCCGCCGGGTAGTGGGAGACTCCGCCGAGGTGATCAGTGACTATGATCTGGTACTGATTACCGGCAAAGAGTTGGAGCATGTGTGGGAGCAACACGAATGTACTTCGAAGGAAATACGGGAAATCACAATTCAGTTCTCATCCGACTTGTTTTTCAAGAACTTCATGAATAAAAACCAGTTCGACAGCATCCGGCGTATGTTGGAAAAGGCGCAATGCGGCATTAGTTTCCCCATGCAAGCCATCATGAAGGTGTATAATTGGCTGGATAAACTGGCTTCCGAAGAACAGGGATTCTATGCGGTGATGCATTTTCTGCGCATCCTTTATGAGTTGTCTTTGTATGATGATGCAAAGGTGCTGTCCAGTTCTTCCTTTGCTAAGATCGAGACGTACTCTGACAGTCGCCGGGTGCAGAAGGTACAGAAATATATTGCCGATCATTATCAGGAAGACATCCGTTTGAATACTCTGGCGGATATGGTGGGTATGACACCGGTTTCGTTCAGCCGTTTCTTCCGTTTGCGTACAGGGAAGACGCTTTCCGACTATATTATAGATATTCGTCTGGGGTTTGCTACACGTTTGCTGGTGGACTCGGCGCATACCATTGCCGAAATCTGCTATGATTGCGGCTTTAATAATCTGTCCAACTTCAACCGGATGTTTAAACGTAAAAAAGATTGTTCACCAAAGGAATTCAGGGAAAACTATAGAAAGAAGAAGATTGTGATATGATAATATTGTATCATTATTCTTCTTCGAAACCACGTACATTTGCAACAACGAACAAATCTTAGTTTTCTACCATGAGAAAAATATCACTTCTTTTTGGATGTCTGTTGTGTATGCTTGCTGCAACAGCGCAGATACGCGGTAATGAAATCCGTGTAATGGTTTCTCCTGATCATACCGATTGGAATTATCGTTTGAATGACAAATGTACATTTACCGTGAGGGTACTGAAGGCTCAGAATCTTTTGCAGAACGTGACGGTGGATTATGAGCTGGGGCCGGAGATGTATCCTACCGAAGTCAAGAAAGGTGTATTGCTGAAGAATGGTGAATTAAAGTTGCAAGGGACAATGAAGACACCCGGATTCCTGCGTTGCAAAGTGACGGCACATGTAGGTGACCGTAAATACGAAGGATTGGCGACCGCTGCTTATGCTCCCGAACAATTGCAGCCTATTACGGAGTTTCCCGCGGATTTTCGTGAATTTTGGGTGAAAGAGCTGGAAGGTGCCCGTCGGACATCGCTTCAACCCTTGATGACTCTGCTTCCCGAACGATGCACTGCGACAGTCAATGTTTATCATGTAAGCTTTCAGACAGATCGTTGGGGTTCCCGTTTCTATGGTGTCCTCTGTGTACCGAAAAAAGAAGGTAAGTATCCGGCTCTGTTGCGTGTGCCCGGTGCAGGTATTCGTCCGTATGCCGGCGATGTTTATACAGCGGAACAAGGTGCAATCACATTGGAGGTTGGCATCCATGGTATTCCCGTTACTATGGAGCAATCTTTTTATGATAACCTGATGAATGGTGCATTGAATGGTTATTGGACTTTCTGCCGGAATGATTTGAGGAATTTCTATTATCACCGGGTGATTATCGGTGCTTTGCGTGCAGTAGATTTCATCTGTGATTTGCCGCAATATAACGGGCAGGCACTTGGTGTGACAGGCTCCAGCCAGGGTGGGGCACTTTCTGTGATGACGGCGGCCCTTGATCCGCGCGTCACTTTCTTTGCTGCCGTTCATCCGGCACTGTGCGATCATGAAGCCTTTATGAAGAAACGTGCTTGTGGCTGGCCGCATTATTTCTATTATTATGGTGCTCCCGATGCTAAAGAACTGGAAGTGGTGCGTTATTATGATACGGCGAACTTTGCCCGTTGTCTTACAGTACCCGGCTGGTTCAGTTGGGGATATAATGATGATGTTTGTCCGCCGACTTCCATGTATGCCGCTTATAATGCGGTGACTTCTCCCAAAGAACTCCATCCATATCTTGAAACTGGTCATTATTGGTATCAGGAACAATGGGACGAATGGCTGGCATGGCTGTGGAAACAGATGGGAATAGGGAAATGATAAAATTGTTACTAAAACCTGATAATATGAGACACTTATTCTTATTGACTCTTCTTTTATCCTTTTTGGGTACTTTTATTCCTTTTGGGGGTAGGTACCAATTTCTGGTACGGTGCCATTCTTGGTTCCGAAGGTGAAGGAGGCAATCGTGAACGCCTGCATAAAGAATTGGATTTTCTGAAAAGTATTGGCATCAACAACCTGCGCGTATTGGTGGGTGCTGACGGTGAAAATGGCATAAAGACGCGGGTAGAGCCCTCTTTACAAGTGGCACCGGGCGTCTATAATGATACTATTTTAGCCGGATTGGATTACTTCATGAATGAACTGCGTGAACGTGATATGACAGCTGTCCTCTATTTGAACAATTCCTGGGAATGGAGCGGTGGCTATTCCGTTTACCTGCAATGGTCCGGACACGGTGATGCCGTGGTACCTGCCGTAGACGGATGGCCCGCCTATATGGAGTATGTCAAGCAGTTCCCCCAATCGGACAGCGCGAAGGCCTTGTTTGCCAATCATGTCAATTATATTGTTTCACGCACCAATAGGTATAATCAGATAAAATATGTGGATGACCCCACTATTATGTCTTGGCAGATTGGTAACGAGCCTCGCGCTTTCTCTGACGAGAACAAGGAACCGTTTGCCCGCTGGATGGCCGATGTGGCTGCACAAATCAAGTCACTTGACCCGAACCACATGGTGTCTTCCGGCAGTGAGGGCTCGTGGGGATGCGAAATGGATATGAATCTTTTCGAGAAGATTCATGCCGACCCCAACATCAATTATCTGAATATCCACATCTGGCCTTACAACTGGAGTTGGGTGAAGGCGGACAGCCTGAAGGAACTTCTTCCGCGTGCCAAGGAAAATACTAAGAAGTATATAGATGACCACATGGTCATTGCTCGGAAGTACAGCAAGCCGATTGTTTTGGAGGAGTTCGGTTTTCCCCGTGACGGTTTCAGCTTTTCCAAAGAGGCACCGACCACTGCCCGCGATGAATATTACCGTTATGTATTCGACCTCATCCGCCAGGACCGTGAGAGCGGCGGACTCTTTGCCGGATGCAACTTCTGGGCATGGGGTGGCAAGGGTGTCCCTAATGTGATTTATGAAGTGTTTAATGAACCGGTGGAAGATAGCTGGGAACAAGTGAAGGCTTATTCTGTCGAAATTATCAAAACCATCCGTGCTATAGAACCGGAGGCTGTTATTCTGGTAGGTTGTCCGCATTGGGATCAGGATATTCACTTGGCGGCAGATGATCCTATTACCGGTTATAATAATATAATGTATACTGTTCACTTTTATGCTAATACTCACGGACAATGGTTGCGTGACCGTACAGACTATGCTTTGAGCAAAGGGCTTCCGGTATTTATATCTGAATGTGCCGGTATGGAGGCCAGTGGCGATGGTGCGGTAAATAAAGAAGAGTGGCAAAACTGGCTGGACTGGATGCAGCAACGTTCCATAAGTTGGGTAGCGTGGTCTGTTTCGGATAAGAATGAGACTTGCTCAATGCTTCTTCCCTCAGCTTCTTCTGGCGGCAATTGGGCTGATCAGGATATGAAGGAATGGGGGCAGATAGTACGCGATGAACTACAGAAAAAATAGAATCATATAATCAATTCAGACATTAAAGCAAGGGTATGGAACTGATACTGTTATTTTGTAAATATAGTATTAGTTCCAGATAAAATTGTACTTGTTTGTGCCACTGATATCATCTACCTTTGTCGTGAAAGATTTGTGACATATTAAATCTAATAATTATAGTATGAAGAACTTTATGTTGTTTCTGATGACGCTCTTCCTGAGCTGTCATGTGATGGCCCAACAGACCACAGTTACCGGTACAATTACTGACGGTACGGATGGTTCCCCTCTGATTGGCGCCAATGTCCTGGTAAAAGGAACCGGTACCGGTTCTATAGCGGACGTAAATGGGAAATTTAGTGTGAGTGTTCCGACCGGTAAAGATGTTCTGGTAATTTCCTGTATCGGATATAAGCAGCAGGAAATTACCTTGAAGGCGGGACAAAAAGTTGTGAATGTGGTAATGAAAGAGGACTCTGAACTTCTGGATGAAGTGGTCGTTGTAGGCTATGGTACAATGAAAAAGAGTGACCTTTCAGGCGCCTCGGTCTCTATGGGCGAAGATAAAATTAAAGGCTCGATTATTACCAACCTCGATCAATCTTTGCAGGGACGTGCCGCTGGTGTTACGGCGGTGCAGACTTCGGGTGCCCCGGGGTCAGCTTCCTCTATCCGTGTACGTGGGCAGGCTACCATTAATTCCAATGCCGAACCACTTTATGTGATAGACGGTGTGATCGTGCAAGGTGGAAGTACCAGTGGCTCTTCTTTAGGCTTTGGTGATGCTCTGGACAATGGTACTACGTCCACTATTTCCCCATTGTCAACCATTAATCCCGCTGATATCTTAAGTATGGAGATTCTGAAAGACGCTTCTGCTACAGCTATCTACGGTGCACAAGGGGCGAACGGTGTGGTTCTGATAACTACTAAGAGAGGTAGAGCCGGTGAAGCTAAGTTTTCTTACGATGGTATGATGGCTGTAAGTCGTCAGACCAAACGTTTGGATATGCTCAATCTCCGGGGCTTTGGAGGTTATTATAATGATTTTGTGGCTTCAGGCTTCGGTGGTGTGAAAGAAGATCCTTATTATAGTGATGTTTCTCTGTTGGGAGTAGGTACTAACTGGCAGGATGCCATTTTTCAAACAGCTTTTCAACAACAACATCAAGTGTCGGCACAAGGTGGTACGGAGAAAATCCAGTACTATGTATCGGCCGGTTATATGGATCAGGAAGGTACTATCATCGGTTCTGATTTCAATCGTTTGTCGTTGCGCGTAAATTTAGATGCGCAGTTGAAGAAATGGCTGAAGTTGGGCTTGAGTGCTACATTTGCTGATTCTAATGATGACATAAAGCTGGCTGATGGTGCTGAAGGTATTGTCGGTTTCGCTTTGACTTCTTTGCCTGAGGCTCCTATTTATGATATTGATGGCAACTATGCCTCTTTTGCCCGTGAGAACTACAGCATTCATAATCCTATTGCCAAGGCTATGGAGCACAATAATATGTTGAATCGCAAGAAACTTTCAGGCAATATTTACGCTGAATTGACACCTATCAAGAATATTACATGGCATGCGGAACTAGGTTATGATATTGGTTACAGTAAGGCAGAAGTGTATAATAACGCTATAGACTTACCTAACTGGAAAGAAGCTAATGAAAGTAGTATTCAGAAAAATAACAATACTTTCTGGCAGTTGAAGAACTACGTGACTTATAATAACACGTTTGCCGAGAAGCATTCTGTAAGTGCAATGGTAGGTCAGGAATGCTGGGAAAGTAAATATGACTATACTAAAGTCGCTAACTCCAATCTGCCTTCCGATGCTGTACATAACCCGATGCTGGGTACCAATACTCCGACCATCGGTGCTGGTTTTGGCAGCAGTTCCATGGCTTCGTTCTTTACCCGCTGGACCTATAGCTATGACAACCGTTACAATGCTACCTATACTTATCGTTACGACGGTTCCTCAAACTTCGGCCCAAACAATCGTTGGGCAGGATTTCACTCTTTCGCTCTGTCTTGGCGCTTTACTAATGAGAAGTTCATGAAGAATATTAAATGGATTAGCAATGGTAAATTCCGTGCTGGTTGGGGGCAGACTGGTAATTCCAGTATTAATTCTTATGTGTGGGGTGTGAATATGCAACAGGTGTATACCTCGCTTGGAGCTGGTTACCGTCCGCAGAATATTCCTAATCTGGATGTGAAATGGGAGAAACAAGAACAGATCAATCTGGGACTTGACCTCGGTTTCCTCAATGATAGAATTAATGTAACTCTCGATTGGTATCAAAAGGAATCCAAGGATATGCTGATGGATTTGCAGATGCCTACTTACATGGGTACCTCGGGCAATGATAACTCTAAACTGCGGGCACCGATGGGTAACTACGGACACATCCGTAATACCGGATTAGAGCTGACGCTGAATACTCACCCGTTGGTTGGCAATTTCCAGTGGGACTCAGAATTCCAGATCTCTTGGAATAAGAATAAGTTGATAGCCTTGAACGGTACAGCCAGTTCGGCCATTATGGGTTATGCGCAATGGGGAAGTACATTAGTAAGCCTTTCTGATACAGGCGAAAGTCTCTACTCTTTTTATGGATATGTGACAGATGGTATTTATCAGGACCTTGCCGATTTGCAAACTTCACCCAAACCTGTGAAATATCCGGCGAATGGAGTGTTTGATGGTGCTAATACTGTATATGTGGGTGATATTAAATACAAAGACCTGAATGGTGATGGTGTGATAAATGAGAATGACCGTACCAATATCGGTTCACCCATGCCTAAATTCACATTTGGATGGAACAATACGTTCCGCTATAAAGGCTTCGACTTGAGTATCTTTATCAACGGAAGTTATGGTAATAAAGTGATGAATCTTACTAAACGCAATCTGACTACTATGAGTTCTCCTTGGGCCAATCAACATGCTGATGTTTTGAACCGTGCCCAATTGGAACCGATTGATCCTTCTATTGTATATACCGACGGTACGAAGTGGTACAATCATGTGGAGAATGTACGTGTTGCCAATCCGAATGCTTCTTTACCGCGTGCTATTATCGGTGACCCTAACGATAATGACCGTATCAGTGACCGCTACGTAGAAGACGGTTCTTATATTCGTCTGAAGAATCTTTCGTTGGGTTATACTTTCCCTAAAAAGTGGATGAGCAAGTGTGGTGTGGAGAATCTGCGTGTTTACTGTAATATTCAGAATCTGTTAACCATTACAGGCTATGATGGTTACGATCCCGAGATTGGTGTCAGCACAATGTCACCGAATGTATATGGCGTGGATTTTGGACGTTACCCTTCACCCACTACTTACTCCTTTGGTTTGAATCTCTCTTTTTAACCGTTTAAATAGAATACACATGAAAGTATCAAGACTTAAATATATAGCAATGGGAGCGATACTGGGATTATCTTTTGTATCGTGCGAGGATTTTCTGGACAGACCCAATGAAGATAGTTACAACGATGGCAACTATTTCCAAAATGATGCCCAGACCAAAGTAAGTGTCAATACACTTTACAATTCACCGTGGTACGACTTTTTGAGTCGTGGGTATTACAAGATTCCCGAAGCTTTGTCGGGTAACTTGCTCTTGGGTGGAAGTCCCTATGCCAATTTTACGGTAAATGGTAGTGACGAAGATATGAAGAGTACTTCTAACTCATTGTGGGCTGTCAATGCACAGGCCAATACCATTTATAACCGATTAAAGACAGCCAATGCCTCAGAAAGTGTGAAGAATACTGCTATGGGTGAATGCCTGGCCTGGAAGGCGATGGCTTATTTCTATCTGGTACGTATTTTTGGGGAAGTTCCAATTGTACATGATAATAGTTCGGAAATAGCAGCAGGCAACTACAATGAAAAGTATAAGGTGAAAGCTGCCGACATTTATGAATATATCATTATGACTTTGGAAAAGGCTATTGAATTACTACCGGAGGAGAATCAGGCTGGACGTATAGACAAATGGGCTGCTAAGGGACTGCTGGCTAAAGTCTATCTGACAAAATCCGGAATCAACGCTAATGGTAACGGACAACGGGATGCTGACGATTTGGCTAAGGCTGCCAGTTATGCAAAAGACGTCATCAATAATTCAGGCAAACAACTGATGGCCAATTATGAGGATATTTTCAAAGGGGAGAATGATCTTTGTGAAGAGAGTTTATTCGGCTGGCGTTGGACTGCCGAACAAAATAATTATACTTGTGGAAACTGTCTGACCTCGGAACTTGCCATGAAGGGCTTTGAAACATACCAATGTTGGGGTGACTGGACTGCACCTTCCGTTGACTTACAAGATGCGTTTGGTGTTTCTCCGCTCGATAATCCTACTCAGCGAAATCAGAGTGATGCTCGTCGCAAGGCCACAATGATGATGGCTGGTGATAAGTACAGTTACTGGTGGCAGGACAAGGGAGGATTTAATTATTTGGATTTCCTGTATGATAAGGAATATGCACCAGGCTCTAATGATGGTCTGCAATCGGGTACCGGTGCCAATATCGCCAAACATCTTTATGGAAATACAAACGATCATATTAAAACTTTTGGTATCAGTCCGGGGCAGCAGTGCAGTTCACTAAATACTCATGTACTCCGTTTGGCCGATATATATCTGGTTTATGCCGAAGCTGTAATTGGTAATAACAATTCTACTGCAGACGCAAGTGCTATTGATGCTTTTTACAAGGTTCGTCAACGTGCTGTTTCTGCTTATGAAAGACCCGCCAGTATTACACTTGATCAGGTATTGAAAGAACGCCGTTTGGAGCTGGCTTTCGAAGGTGACTATTGGTTTGATCTTGTTCGTATGTCCTATTACGATGTTAATAAGGCTATGAATATCATTAAAGCGCAGCGTCGTAATGGCTATTATGGATTGCCCGACCTCTACAAGGAGTATAAGATGAATAATGTATGGAATGTGGATGAATCTTCCATGTACTACGAAACCAATACTCCGAAACCGAATGTAACCGCATCTATTTTTAAACTTCCTCTTCCTGACGAAGATGTGGTGTATAACCCTCATTTATTGGAAGATGCTCAGCACTTGGATGTAAGAGCAGAGTTCGTTTATTAATCAGTTAAACAGTAATGAATATGAAAATGAATATATATTTCAAAGGGTTGGTAGTAAGTCTGCTGCTGATTGCGGGAATGTTTACTTCATGTGAGGACCAACCTGATAAGTTTGAGCTTACCGGTGGTCTGCCCCAGGTGAGTTATATACGTATGCCTTATTTGGCACAGTCGGACTCTCTCATCGTGGAGGCAAGCCTGAAATCTATTATTTGCCTTGTGGGTGATAACCTTACAAGTATCAAGGAACTCTATTTTAATGATCAAAAGGCACAGTTGAATACCAGCTATATAACATCTCACACTATGATTGTTCAGATTCCTGACAATATACCAGAAGAAGTGAGTGATAAAATTTATATGGTGACTGCCGCGCAAGATACGGTAGAATATGGTTTCCATGTGATAGTTCCCAAGCCAATGATAGCTTCTATGTCGTGTGAATATGCCACCGCCGGAAGTGAAGTGACTCTTTATGGAAATTACTTCATTGATGATCCTAATGTACCGCTTACTGTAACTCTTCCTGATGGAAAGCAACTTACTACGTTTACAAAGCTCACTAATAGCACTATCACTTTCAGAATGCCCGAATGTGATACAGAGGGTTCTATTCGTGTAGCGTCTATTTATGGCGAGAGTACTTCTACGTTCCACTATCTTGATTCACGTGGTCTTATGTTCGACTTTGACGGAAAGACTGGTTTGAGTAATCACGGTTGGCACGAAAGAGAAATCAAGACGGATGAAACTTCACTTACAGGCAACTTTGTCCAGTTGGGTGACGGTACATCAAAAATGAGTGTGGACGGTGCTTGGAACGATGCTGTATTTGCATTCGAATATTGGTGTGGTTCGTGGGATAAATTGCAGAATGTGACATCGGGCGACGGCATTGCATTGCATAATCTGGTAGATTTCACAGATTTTGCTAATATGGCCTTGAAGTTCGAGATGTATATTCCTACGTCTAATCCGTGGAGTGCGGGTGCTATGCAAATTTGTTTTGCAGGCTATGACAAGGTGACACTGAGTGGTAATCCGATAGAAGGCTTTGATGGTGTTGTTGCAGGAGCCAATGCCAAGGTATTTAATGGAGAAGATGGTTTGGGGACATACGGTCGTGCGTTGTATCGTCCTTGGATGGATACCGGTTCTTACGATACCGGTGATAAATGGGTAACTGTAACCGTGCCTATTTCCAACTTTACTCTCGACCGTTTAGGAGCAGCGGCTGAAAGTATTCCCAGTTCACCGGGAGATTTTGCCAGTCTGACATTCTTTGTTGTAGGCGGAGGAGTGAATGGTACAGAGTGTACGCCGATTATCAAGCTTGATAATATCCGTGCGGTTCCCAATAAATAACCTTTAAAGATACTATAGATATGAACAAGACATATAAACTTTCGGCACTTTGGATGATGTGCCTCATACTCTTGGGTTGCTTGTCATTTTCGGCCTGCGATGATGGAGATGAAGAAGATACTAACCAATATAAAGGTGGTATCAGTTTGAATGTGTTTGGTCCCAGTCCTGTAGCCCGTGGCGGTGAACTCCGCTTCCTGGGTAGCGGAATGGACAAGATACAATCTATATCTATTCCCGGATGCGGGGAGATTACTGATATAGAAGTAATCAGTGCGAATGAGATACGTGTAACCGTTCCTCAAACGGCTGAAGTGGGATATGTCACTCTGAAAACACCTACGGGAGAGATTACTACAAAGACTAAGATTACTTATACCGAGCCTATAGGCGTAGAGACGATTACACCTAATCCGGTGAAACCAGGCGAAGTACTTGTCATCAAGGGTGAATATCTGAATCTTATCAAAGAGGTAATCTTCTTTGAAGAGTTGCCAGTGGGTGAGGACGACTTCATAGCTCACTCACGCAAGGAAATCCAGGTGAAAGTTCCAATGGAAGCAAGAACCGGTGACGTGACTTTGGCTGATGCTTCTTCCGAGGATTCCGATGCTTTGCGTAATTTAATCCATGTGAAGGGACTTGTTGTTATTTTGCCTTCTGTGGAAGCATCGCTTGATCTGACAGCAAAGAAACCGGGTGATGAGATTGTAGTGAAGGGTAAAGACCTTGATTTGGTGAATATTGTGAAGATGCCGAATGGGGAAGAAGTGGAATTTGATTATGCCAAATCAGGGGAAGGTGAAGAAACTATCACATTTATATTACCAGAGAATGCAACGAATGGCGCTGTTGTGATGATTCCCGCTTCAGGTGTGGAAGTAGCTATTGCCAACATTGGCATGGCACTGCCTGAAAAAGTGGTAGCAACTCCGGATAGCGGACTGCGCGGTGGCGACATGATTACATTGACCGGTATCAACATGGAACTGGTGACTACTGTTACATTCCCAGGTGTGGAAGAAGCTGTGGAACCTGCTGCGAAGAGTGCTACCGAGGTGGAAGTGGTGATGCCTGTCGCAGCTATCAGTGGTGAATTGTTATTGAATACGGCAAGTGGTACTTCTGTACCGGTGGCTATTACCACTCTAAAACCTGAATTCATAGCATTTGTCAATGATGCCGTTTCTTTGGGCGGTGATGTAACTATTCAGGGTAAAAATCTAGATTTAATAGCTAAGGTCGTTTATACCGGTGGAGCCGAAGTGGAAGTTACTCCAACCTCTACTACGGAGTTGACCATCGCTATGCCTACAATGGGTACTGAATCGGGTGTATTAACCTTGGTAATGAGCAATGGGGAGAGCGTTGAAACAACGATTCTTACTATCAATGCACCCGAATTTTGCTACATTCCTGTATTGCCGGGCGAAGATGAAGAACTGAAGGGTGGAGAGATATTTACTATTGCTGTGGAAAATGGCGACAAACTGACCGGTGTGGAAGTGGACGGAAAAGTTGTCCAGTTTATTATCAATGGCAATACACTTGTCATAGCTGTTCCGCAGATAGCCAATGCCAATACAAAGGTGAAGTTGATATCGGCCAATGGATCGATAGAATACGCCATCGCATTTGTTCCTGCCACCAACATCAAGAATGAAGTTTGGAAAGGTTTGGTCGACATAACTTGGAATGAGGGAGGCCGTGTCATCATCCCGGCTTCTGCCTTCAAGGATGTGCCTGCCGGTGCCCGCATGGTGTTGCATTATGCGCAGAAGGTAGACGATTGGGGACAGGCTCAAATCAATTATGGTGATTTCTCCGGCATCAACTTTACAGAGGGTAAATTTAAGGTTAATGGAATGTTAGTCCCTACCGATATTTATGGCTGGACATTTGCCAATCGTTCTACGCCTTTGGTGTTGACACAAGAAATATTGAATAACATTCAGGCCAAACAGAAAGAGTGCGAAGGCATCAACGATGCGGGTATTATTATCCAAGGGGACAAATTGACATTCAGTAGCGTGACGCTGGAATGGGAAATCTCGCTTGAACAGGATTTGAAAAACTGTGTAGTGAGACAGGATGATCAATCTGTTTTGATGCCTTTCCCAATTGCTGTGACTTGGGATGACGCAGGTCGTTTTCGTATTTTGATTGATAAGGAACCTTCCATTAAGGACATGAAACTGGTTGCAGGAAAATCTGCTATTCATTTTTATGTAAGCGGAACAGGTCAGTTCCAAATCAATGATGCGAACTGGACAGCACTCACAACGATTGCCGAATGGAGCGATGCATCTGCCCGTGTTATGGAATTACTGCTTACTCAAGAGATGGTTGATTGCCTGAAAGGCGTGAGAGGGGACGGTTGGAGTTCCACAGGGTTGCTGATTCAGGGAGATGGAATGACCATTAGTAAGATAACCATATTACCCTAATGTTTAAAGATTGAATATTATGAAAATGAATAAGATATGGGCTGCCCTGTTTGTGGCAACAGCCTTTGGATTTGTATCCTGCACTGATACTGATGCACAATATACCATTCCCGAAGTGGAGGCACCTGTACTGGTGTCCACCACTCCGGAGGCGAATGCTGCCAAGGTGAAGAGAGGCGAAATCACCATTGAGGTGAAGTATGACAAGAACGTGTTCTTTGCTACGGAAGACTTGAAGCAAATTTCGTTTACGGGTGGCACGCTGATTAGTGCTGATGTATATGGGTCCAGTAATGTACTGACACTGACTGTAGAAGTACCCACACGTGAAACTGTGTGTTCTCTCTCTATTCCCGAAGGTGTAGTGCTGGGGCCGAATAAGACGCCTGCTCCGGCTGTATCTCTTCAGTTTACTACCGTTGCTTTGGATAAATCGTTGGTAAATGCTTCTGCTACTCCTGCTGCACAGAAAGTTTATGCATATTTGTTAGAAAACTTTGAGAGCAAGACTCTTTCGGCTATGATGGCCAATGTGAATTGGAATACGGAAAAGTCGGAACAGGTATATCAGTGGACAGGTAAGTATCCTGCTATCAATTGTTTTGACTATGTGCATCTGTATGCTTCTGGTGCAAACTGGATTAACTATAGTGATATTACTCCTGTGAAAGATTGGTGGAATGCCGGTGGTTTAGTGTCTGCTATGTGGCATTGGAATGTGCCGACAAAGGCACCTGATGTTTTCTCTGAGGGGCTATGGACGGGCGAACAGGCTATGCCCGGTGATTGGAGTGGAAATGTTCAGTTGACGGATGATGCAGCAAAAGTTGCTTTTGCTGAGGCACAAGTGGGGAATAAAGTAAGAGTAACTGTAAAAGATATAGCTGCGGGTGCACAAGGCTCTTTTAAAAATAGTAGCTGGCTTGAAATCGCTCCAGGTATGGATTATTTTGATATTACAGGTGACTTTGAATTGGAGATTACCGAAGCTGTTCTGACATCTCTGAAAGATGGTGGTTTGATTATCGGTGGTCACGACTATACGGTTACTGGCGTTTATTTGGAAGGTGGTTCGGCAAGTGATACTAAATATGCATTCTATAGGGAAGATACGGATTTTGATGCAGACAATGCTTTGACTGAGGGAACTTGGGAGAATAAAGTCTTTACTGAAGATTTGGCTAAAGTTGCGGCTAATTTAAAATTGTTGCAAGATGAAGGCATTCCTGTAATTTGGCGTCCATTCCATGAGGCTGCCGGTGGCTGGTTCTGGTGGGGTAAGAATGCCACAAGCTTCAAGAATATGTGGATTGCCATGTTCAACTACTTTAAGGCAGAAGGGTTGAATAACCTGATCTGGGTATGGACTACTGAAACCGGTGATGACGATTGGTATCCGGGTGATGCTTATGTGGATATTGTGGGACGTGATATTTATACGAAAGATGCAAGCACTTGTGCTTCAGATTATAGTTCTATAGTAGTAGCTTATGGCAATAAGATGGTTGCATTAAGCGAGTGTGGCACGGTAGGCAAGATTTCCGAGCAATGGGCAGCCGGTGCACGCTGGTCTTGGTTTATGCCTTGGTATGACGCGGAAGACGCGGAAACGCCACATGCTGATCAGGCTTGGTGGAAAGATGCTATGGAACAAAATTTCGTGATATCCCGTGAGGACTTACCTGACATGAAGTAGTTGGTTGATAGAGGACCATAATCAGGGATCGGAAGCGGCTTTATCACAAGCAGGTGAAGCCGCTTTTTTCCCTGATTGAATAAGGTTGGAAAGAGATAAAATAGTATCAATATGTCTGTAGATTATCTGCTATCTTCGCAGAACTAAAAGGATAGAAGCATGATAAACGTAATTATGAGAAACATTAGATTATTAACAATGACTTTGCTTATAGGAAGTCTTGTCTCGTGTGGACCGGTTCAGAAATCACAAAAGGAGGAAAGAAGTTCAGTACGTACCTCTGAAACTGAGAACCTGCTTGCCAATCTTAAAAAAGTATCATCCCGGGGCTTTATGTTCGGGCATCATGATGATACCAACTACGGTATAGGTTGGGAAGGCGACGAAGGACGTTCTGATGTGAAGAGCGTTTGTGGAGATTATCCCGCAGTTATAAGTTTCGACTTGGGACATATAGAACTGGGTGATACTATGAGTCTGGATAAAGTTCCGTTTACTAAAATAAGAAAGGAGATATTGAATCAGTATAAGAGGGGCGGAATGTCATCTTTAAGCTGGCATCTGCGCAATCCGCTGACGGGGGGGGAGACTCCTGGGATGTATCGGATACGACGGTGGTGAAATCTATCTTACCCGGTGGAGCCAATCATGAGAAGTTTACCGGTTGGGTAAGTAAAGTATCAGCTTTTATCAATTCTCTACAAACAGAAGAGGGGGTAAAGGTTCCGGTACTATTCCGTCCGTGGCACGAACATACAGGCAGTTGGTTCTGGTGGGGCGAAAAACTTTGTACTCCCGAAGAATACAAGGCGCTTTGGCATATAACGGTGGATATCCTTCGTAACGATGGTGTGGATAATGCACTTTATGCTTACTCGCCTGGTTCAGAACCTCAGGATACTGCACAATATCTGAAACGTTATCCCGGTGATGAACTTATTGATCTGATTGGCTTCGACACTTATCAATTCGAGCGTGATACGTACCTCGCCAATCTTGAAAAATCACTTGCCATTGTGGACAGCATCGGTAAAGCGCACAATAAAGTAATTGCCATTACCGAAACCGGATATGAAGGCATCCCTGATCCGAAGTGGTGGACGGAGACCCTGTTGCCGGGCATTGGAAATTATCCGATAGCATACGTCCTGGTGTGGCGTAATGCCCGTGAGCGTATCACTCACTTTTATGCTCCCTATCCCGGACAGACCTCAGCAGAGGATTTCATGACATTCTATAATAACCCTAAGACACTTTTTGCGGCAGACATAAACTCTTTGTATAAATAAGAAAAAACAATCAATATGGAAACTTTTAATGAGAAGGTAACAAGACTCTTTCAGAAGCATGAGGCACTGATAACAAGAACGAACGAGCCGATAGAGGAAGGAAACGGCATATTTACGCGCTATAAATATCCTGTAGTGACGGCAGCGCACACACCGGTATTCTGGCGCTATGACCTGAATGAACAGACCAACCCTTATCTGATGGAGCGTATCGGCATGAATGCCGCACTCAACTCCGGTGCCATCAAGTGGAATGGCAAATACCTGATGGTGCTGCGCATGGAGGGGGCTGACCGTAAATCATTCTTTGCCGTGGCAGAGAGCCCCAACGGTGTGGATAACTTCCGTTTTTGGGATTATCCGGTCACTATGCCCGAGGATGTGATTCCGGCTACTAATATATATGATATGCGTCTTACAGCACACGAAGATGGTTGGATATACGGTCTATTCTGTGCCGAACGCCATGATGATAATGCACCCGTGGGAGATCTATCTTCGGCTACGGCTACGGCAGGTATCGCCCGTACCAAGGATTTGAAGACATGGGAACGTTTGCCGGATCTGAAAACTAAGAGCCAGCAACGCAACGTAGTCCTTCACCCTGAATTTGTAGATGGCAAATACGCGCTCTATACCCGTCCGCAAGATGGGTTTATTGATGCCGGAAGTGGTGGAGGCATCGGCTGGGCATTGGTAGATGATATGACTCATGCCGAGGTAAAAGAAGAGAAGATCATAGACTATCGTTATTATCATACTATTAAAGAGGTGAAGAACGGTGAAGGGCCTCACCCCATAAAGACTCCAAAAGGTTGGCTTCACCTGGCGCATGGGGTACGGGCCTGTGCTGCCGGACTGCGTTATGTGCTCTATATGTATATGACGGCTCTGGATGATCCTACGAAACTGATTGCTACTCCCGGTGGCTATTTCATGGCTCCCGAAGGAGAAGAACGGATTGGTGATGTGAGCAATGTACTCTTTACCAATGGCTGGATTGCCGATGAAGATGGTAAGGTATTCATCTACTATGCGTCTTCGGATACGCGGATGCATGTAGCTACCTCTACTGTAGATAAATTGGTAGATTATTGCATGAATACTCCGGTCGATGGTTTGTCTTCTTCCGCTTCCGTAGAGACTTTGAAGAAGCTTATCGACAAGAACCTGAAATTAAACATTAAATATTAGGTATGAAGCGCTATTTTTGTACTTTTATGCTCTTTTTTTAATACCTGATACTTAATACCTCATATTTCATACCTATGGCAACACTAAAAGAGAAAATCGGTTATGGTTTTGGGGATATGTCTTCCTCTATGTTCTGGAAAATATTCTCCTATTATCTGCCTATATTCTATTCTAATATATACGGGCTGAGCCTGGCGGACACAGGTGTCCTACTGTTAGTAACGCGCATTTGGGATGCGGTATCCGATCCGATGATGGGAATCATTGCCGACCGAACACATACGCGATGGGGAAAATACCGTCCTTATCTGCTGTGGATTTCTCTTCCGTTTGCTGTTTGCGGTATATTGATGTTTACCACGCCCGATTTTGGACCTACGGGGAAACTCGTCTGGGCCTACGTTACTTACATTCTGATGATGACGGTTTATACAGCTATCAATGTTCCTTATGGGGCTATGCTGGGAGTGATGACGGACGATTCGGATACGAAAACCGTGTTCTCTTCTTACCGGATGTTCTTTGCCTATGGTGGTAGTTTTATAGCCTTGTTTGCTTGGGAACCGCTTTGTACATGGTTCAGGGAGATGACTGGTTCAGTGACCGTCAGTTGGCAATATTCCATGATTGTGATTGCTGCATTGTGCTTTGTTGTGTTCTTGCTTTGCTTCAGTATGACGAGGGAATATGTAAAGAGTGTCTCTACAGTTTCTATCGGGAAGGACTTCAAGTCGTTGTTGTCCAATGTTCCCTGGTGGTTGCTGATAGGTGCGGCATTGTGTTCTAACTTGTTTAATACGGTGCGTGGTGCTACGGCTGCTTATTTCTTTAAAGATTATATAGGTGACAGTATCTTTTTAAACTTGGGTGACTTCACGATTTTGTTCTATGCCGGGTTATTCCTCGGAGTGGGGGAAGTTTCTAATATGATAGGGGTAGTACTGGCCGTTCCCCTTTCGCGTGGATTGGGTAAGAAGTCTACCTATATTTTCACGATGGCAGCATTGGCGGTATTGAGTATCCTGTTCTTTTACCTGCCTTGCACACCGTTTGGTTTCTGGTTGATGTTGATAATGCAAATCATTATATCTATTTGTACGGGTATCGTTTCACCATTGATATGGAGTATGTATGCCGATGTTTCGGACTATGCCGAACTGAAGGACGGAACGGCTTCGACAGGACTTATATTTTCATCTTCATCTATGGCACAGAAGTTTGGCGGTGCGTTTGGCGGTGCGGCTGTGATGTGGATACTGGCGTCATTCGGCTACAATACGGCGGAAGGTGCCGTGCAGACAGCGGAAGCATTGATGGGACTGAACTTGCTAATGAGCTGGATACCTGCCGCTGTGGCTGTGGTGGCAATGATAGTCGTGTACTTCTATCCGTTGACAAAGAAGCGTGTGGAGGAAATTAACAAAGGACTGAAGAAAGTGCGAGCATCAGACTGAGGATTATACGATACGTATTTACCGATCCGCCAAATACGTATGCAGCGATCTGCCAAATACGTATGTGGTGGTCCACCAAATACCTATGTGTCGGTCTGCAAAATACTTGGAGTATAAGCTAACTAAAAAACTCATTGGCGAAATTCATTCATACCGGTACAGGAATGAATAAGACCCACCACAGATTACACAGATTGACACAGATTCTATTTTACTGATTATTAGATTAATGAATCTGTGTGAATCTGTGTAATCTGTGGTGAATTAATTCATAACCCTACAGAAATGAATCCCGCCAGAAGTTAAACTAAAAACAAAATCTTATGAACATCACGAATCTGCGAAAAGAGATGGAAGAAGAGTTAGTAGGCAACATTCTTCCTTTTTGGCTGAACAAGATGACAGACAAGGCGAACGGTGGCTTTTATGGCCGTATCTCGGGAACCGGAATCTTGATGCCGGAAACAGAAAAAGGTGCTGTATTGAATGCCCGTATTCTCTGGACTTTCTCGGCAGCCTACCGTTTGCTGAAGAAAGAAGAATACCTGTCTGCGGCAATGCGTGCCAAACGCTATGTGATAGATCATTTCTATGACAGGGAGTTCGGCGGCATTTACTGGTCGCTCGATTATAAAGGTCACCCATTGGATACAAAGAAACAAATCTATGCTATCGGCTTTGCCATCTATGGTCTGAGCGAATATCATCGTGCCACGGGTGATACCGAGGCTTTGGAATATGCCGTTCGTCTGTTTGAGGATATCGAGAAGTATAGCTTTGATTCTGTGAAGAATGGCTATTGCGAGGCTCTTACCCGAGAATGGGGAGAGATTGCCGATATGCGTCTTAGCGATAAAGACGAGAACGAACGTAAGACAATGAACACCCATTTGCATATCTTGGAGCCCTATACCAATTTGTACCGTGTATGGAAAGATGAGCGCCTCAAGAGGCAACTTCGCAATTTGATAGAATTATTCACGGATAAGATTCTTAATCCTAAGACAGGACATCTGGAATTGTTTTTCGATGACAATTGGCGGAGTAAGTATCGCATTGTTTCTTACGGACATGATATAGAAGCTTCCTGGCTGATACATGAAGCCGCTTTGATTCTGGATGATAAAACTTTACTGGAAAAGGTAGAACCTTTAGTTGAGTTTATTGCCGCCGCAGCTGATGAAGGACTGACACCTGACGGTGCCATGATTTATGAAACTTTTCTGGGTAAGCAGAAGACTGATACCGACCGTCATTGGTGGGTACAGGCAGAAAATGTGGTGGGACATGTCAATCTTTACCAATATTTTGAAGATGAAGTAGCATTGCAGAAAGCATTCCGTTGCTGGGACTTCATCAAGAAGCATTTGGTGGATTACGGGAATGGTGAGTGGCATTGGAGTGTGCGTGCTGACGGCACGGTGAATATTGAAGATGACAAGGCCGGATTTTGGAAATGCCCGTATCATAACGGACGTATGTGTATGGAGATAATGGAACGTTTTTCATAAAATGGTTTAGAGGTTAGAATGAGAAGATCGATTGGATTTTGTGTTGTGTTGTGGATAGGGATTGCGTTACAAGCGCAGTCCCTTTATCCTGATTTCAGTAAGATGAATTTCGGTTGTGATGGAAATAGCATCACGGCGGGTGAACAATGGTCGAAGACGGTGGTCGAGCTGCTTGGATTTTCCACCCATCATAATGTAGCGGTAGGTTCTGCAACCTGGGCCTGTCATTCCGATACACAGGATTATGGAAGTGCAGGTTTTGCAGGGATATCCGGTGGTTGGCGTCCCACAGAAGACAGCCATGAATTGCAGATGCGGCATAATAATGTTTCTAAGGTTCACATCCAGAAATTCATTGCTGAAGTGGAAAACGGGCAATATCCCGTTCCTGATGTCTTTGTCTTCTCTCGACGGAAATCGTTGATGATCAGCAGACAGGGCATCGTCTTATATTTGGCGAAGATATCGAAAATCTTGCTGATGAACATATAAGGCCGGAGTGTATGGTTCGATTCGAACCGGATGTATGTGATAGAATCTTTGGTAGCGACTGCCTTTATCATGTTTCCGTTCAATCTGTTGGCGGATATATAAGTCCCTTCTGATGTCGGATTCATCGGGTTGAGCAGACGGATGGGAATATTCTCTTTCCATGCTGTAGCCAGACAAAGCGGGTGCAGGATTTGGGGATTGAAGTAGATGAGCCGTTCAGCTTCACTGAAACTCAGGTTTTTTATGGTGTCGGCATCTTTCACTACCAGTGTATCGTTGCTGTGTATATCGACATCTGTCCATATCCGTATTTCCTCTGACTGTATAGCTGTCCCTATTAGGGCGGCGGTGTAGTCACTTCCACCTTGTTTCAGGTAATCGGTCTCACCAAAGGCATTCCTGCAAATGAAACCCTGAGTGATGAAGAGATTGATGGATGGGGTATGCTTTGTTCTCTTTTTTGTTCTGATATATTCCAATCGGGTTCGTTGTTCATACCGGTGCGTATGAAGTCGAATGCACAAAGCAGTGCATTGGGAATTTTCAGCTCGCGCAGGTAGAAATGCATCAGAGCGGTACTGATAAGTTCGCCTTGTGCCAGCACCTCCTTCTCTTCGACGGAGGTGAAAGAGTTCTTGGTAAATTTCCATAGTTGCTGGAAGCGGTCGAGGATATAATCTATTGCTTCCCGTTTCAGTTTCTCGTCGGTCAGCAACCCATTGGCAAATTCGATGAACTGGAATTCCAGCCGGGTGATGCGGTCGTGGGCTTGTTCTATTTCACGGTTGAACAAGTTGGCGGCAATCTCCTCCAGATGGTTGGTGGTGCCTGCGGTGGCAGACAGTACCACAATCTTGGGTGTTGCATCTTTAATGAGTGTTGCTACATGTTTCATTCTCTCTACGGTGCCGACGGAAGTTCCGCCGAATTTACAAACTTTCATTTCTTGTTTCTTTTTTAACAGTTTCATAATTGCATTCATCCGGATGTTCTTCCTTCCGGCTTTTCATTTCAGGTGGCCTCTTTCCAAAATGGAAGGGGGAGGCATGAGGGGCTGTCACTGGGACTAGGCCTGCATAATGCCGCTGTGGCATTGTTGTGGTGGGATATTCATATCCCGGTTGGTGGCAGGCTCTTGCCCCTTCACCTATAAAAGTTCAAAAGATATGCCGTTGGTATTTGGGAAAAGCTTATATTTGCACACCCTGTTTTTTAGCATTTATCAGTTTAAAACTTATCGAATAGATATGAGCAAGATTTTAATCGTTGATGACGAGGTGCAAATCCGTACCCTGCTGGCACGGATGATGGAGTTGGAGGGATATGAAGTATGTCAGGCTGGTGATTGCAGGGCTGCCCTGAAACAGTTGGAACTGCAAAGTCCCGATGTCGCTTTGTGTGATGTGTTTCTGCCCGATGGAAATGGGGTAGACCTGGTGTTGGCTATCAAGAAAGCTGCACCCAATGTGGAAGTTATTCTCTTGACAGCTCATGGCAATATTCCCGATGGCGTACAAGCCATCAAGAACGGAGCTTTCGACTATATCACCAAAGGAGATGACAATAACAAGATTATTCCTCTGATAAGCCGTGCTGTAGAGAAAGCGCGTATGAATGTGCGGTTGGAAAAACTGGAGAAGAAGGTGGGACAGACGTACTCTTTTGATTCTATCCTGGGAGAATCCAAAGTCCTGAAGGATGCTGTTTCATTAGCTCAGAAGGTGTCAGGGACTGATGTTCCTGTACTGTTGACTGGAGAAACGGGCACGGGCAAGGAGGTGTTTGCGCAGGCCATCCATTATAGCAGTAAGCGTGCACGGCAGAATTTTGTGGCTGTAAACTGTTCTTCGTTTAGCAAGGAGTTGCTGGAAAGTGAAATGTTCGGTCATAAAGCCGGTTCGTTTACCGGCGCATTGAAAGATAAGAAGGGACTGTTCGAGGAAGCGAATAATGGGACTATTTTTTTGGATGAAATCGGTGAGATGGCGTTTGAACTGCAAGCCAAGTTGCTGCGTATTCTTGAAACCGGTGAGTATATTAAGATAGGTGATACGAAACCTACCCGTGTCAATGTCCGCATCATTGCCGCTACGAACCGCAACTTGTCCCAGGAGATTGTTGCCGGACGTTTCCGCGAGGATTTGTTTTATAGATTAAGCGTATTTCAGATACATCTGCCGCCATTGCGCGAACGTGCAGGTGATATCCGGCTGTTGGCGAAGGCTTTTATAAAGAGTTTTGCGGAACAGCTGGCGCGTCCGGTGGTTGAAATAGCTCCCGCATTTCTTGAAGCATTGGACTCCCAACCGTGGAAGGGAAATATTCGTGAATTACGTAATGTGATAGAACGCTTGACTACACTGTACAGGAAGATTGAGGAATATAGAATATAGCTTGTATTCACAATCAGATCTGATATGACAATAAGATACCAAAATGGGAAGTTTTGCTGCTATATGTTGAACTTTCATCGTTATTAATAATAAGCGCTCCCGCTGGAAAGCTGCTTCTGGAAGAATATAACATTAGTTTATAAGGATTATATCATCTATTGGCAGCCCACAGATGATCTATTCAGCCCATATATATCATCTGTTTTAATCAAACAGATCATCAATTTCACTCAAATGGATGATGTGATTCGCAAAAGGGCTACACCTTTTGCTTCATGAGGCTACACCATCATCACTAAAAGGTTACACCATCTTCCAAAAAGGGTGTAGCCTTGTCAAAAAGCGGTCGATATTTCTCTATTTCAAAGAAGATAAGCAACGGAATCTAATAATCGATTTTGTGGGAATATATTATATATGCAATTAATAAGAACTAAATATGACGAAATCGGTTTCTAAAATATACTTTCTTTCTCGGTTTTAAGTCATATTGGATTTTTCTAACAGGAAATACTTGCGTTTTTTTGCAGCACAACAAGTATTGGTGCGAAAGAAAGAAATCTCAGATATCACGATTTACATTTTGACATTTTGATTAAGTTGCACAAAGTCCGATAGAAAAGTTCGACGCATGCAACGGGGATATTGGGTAATCCGGAATCAGACAGAAATCGCCCAATAGTATTGTTTCTTTTCCTTATTCTTTCCCTCAATTCTTTTCAAAATAGATAATACCTTTTCATTTTGAAAGGGTGCTCTTTAAGGGAATATCTTGATTCGTTTGTTGCATAAGGCTGTTTATTAGATGTTTATGAGCTTGTTCATCCTTCTGGCACGCTATTGGCACATTACCTTCCGATAAAATAAATAGTATTAATTCAATAAAGGTAAAAAACATGGGACTAACGATTTCATTTATTTTCTGCCTGCTGAGTGGCTTGTTCGCTTTCTGGCTGTTTTGGAAATGTGTGGACTGGTTTGAAAAGATTTAAGAAGGAGAGAGAATTATGTATACAGCATTATTTGTATTGGGTATTGCGGTTTTCGGGTATTTGATTTATGTACTTGTGAAACCGGAGAAGTTTTAAAGTAGAAAGAAAATGAACACAGAAATTTTAGGCGTAGCGTTGCAAGTCATCCTGATGGTGGTATTGGCTTATCCGTTGGGAAAGTATATTGCCAAGGTTTACAAAGGCGAAAAGACATGGTCGGATTTCATGAAGCCGGTCGAGAGATTGATTTATAAAGTGGCCGGAGTCAATCCGGAGGAAGAGATGAACTGGAAACAGTTCTTGAAAGCCCTGCTGATTCTGAATGCCTTTTGGTTTGTATGGGGCATGGTGCTGCTGGTTACTCAACACTGGCTGCCTCTGAATCCTGACGGTAACGGACCGCAGAGCCCGGATCAGGCATTTAACACCTGCATCAGTTTTATGGTGAACTGTAACTTACAGCATTATTCCGGTGAAAGCGGATTAACTTACTTTACGCAATTGTTCGTCATCATGCTGTTTCAGTTTATTACGGCGGCAACGGGTATGGCGGCTATGGCAGGTGTCATGAAGTCCATCAGTGTAAAGACAACGAAGACAATAGGTAACTTTTGGAACTTCCTTGTATTGAGCAGTACACGTATCCTGTTGCCTCTTTCCTTGATTGTGGGCTTTATCCTGATTCTTCAGGGCACTCCAATGGGATTCGATGGCAAGATGGAGGTGACCACGCTGGAAGGACAGGAACAACTGGTTTCGCAGGGACCTGCGGCAGCCATTGTGCCTATTAAACAATTGGGTACCAATGGTGGCGGTTATTTCGGTGTAAACTCTTCGCATCCGTTGGAGAATCCTACGTATCTGTCCAATATGGTGGAATGTTGGTCTATCCTGATCATACCGATGGCAATGGTTTTCGCACTCGGTTTCTATTCCAATCGTAAGAAACTAGCTTATTGTATATTCGGTGTAATGCTCTTTGCCTATCTGGCGGGTGTTGGTATCAATGTCTATCAGGAGATGAACGGTAACCCGCGTATTGACGAACTGGGTATTGCGCAGGATGGCGGAGCGATGGAGGGAAAAGAGGTACGGCTTGGTTCTGCTGCAACAGCCTTATGGAGCATTACGACCACCGTCACTTCCAATGGTTCGGTGAATGGTATGCACGACTCTACGATGCCGCTCAGTGGTATGATGGAGATGCTGAATATGCAGATTAATACCTGGTTCGGTGGTGTCGGGGTAGGTTGGATGAACTACTATACATTTATAATTATAGCCGTGTTTATCAGCGGACTGATGGTAGGACGTACACCGGAATTCCTCGGAAAGAAGGTGGAGGCACGCGAAATGAAAATTGCGACCGTTGTGGCATTACTTCATCCGTTTGTGATCCTGGTAGGAACGGCTCTGTCTACGTATCTGTTTGCCCATCATCCCGATTTCGTGGCGAGTGAGGGCGGATGGCTGAATAATCCGGGTTTCCACGGGCTGAGTGAGCAATTATATGAGTTTACTTCGTGTGCAGCTAATAATGGGTCCGGTTTCGAGGGACTGGGAGATAATACTTATTTCTGGAATTATTCGTGTGGTTGGGTACTTATTCTGAGTCGTTTTATCCCGATTGTAGGGCAGGTGGCCATTGCGGGACTACTGGCACAGAAGAAGTTTATCCCCGAAAGTGCCGGTACACTGAAGACGGATACAGTGACATTTGCAGTGATGACTTTTGCGGTCATTTTCATTGTGGCTGCCCTGTCATTCTTCCCGGTACATGCGTTGAGTACGATTGCTGAACATTTTAGTTTGTAAGTAGTAGAAAAAGAAAGATATGAAAGATAAAAAATCAGCTTCTTTGTTTCAAAAGGAGCAAGTTATGGAAAGCTTGAAGCAATCATTCGTGAAGTTGGATCCACGGGTGATGATTAAGAATCCGATTATGTTTACAGTGGAGCTTGTGACACTGGTGATGCTGGTAGTCTGCATCCTCTCGCTGGGAACTACGGAATATGGAACATTCGGGTACAACTTTCTGGTGTTCGTCGTTCTCTTTGTTACTCTGTTGTTCGCCAACTTCGCTGAGGCTATTGCCGAGGCTCGTGGTAAGGCCCAGGCCGACAGTTTGCGCAAGACGCGTGAGGAGACTCCCGCTAAAATTCTGATTGATGGCAAAGTCTGCAATATCAGTAGTGCACGCCTGAAGAAAGGTGATTACTTTATTTGCGAAGCCGGTGATACGATTCCGGCTGACGGTGAGATTGTAGAAGGACTGGCTTCCATTGATGAAAGTGCCATTACAGGCGAATCTGCCCCGGTAATCCGTGAGGCGGGTGGGGATAAAAGTTCCGTAACCGGTGGTACGAAGGTGCTTTCTGATAAGATAAAGGTATTGGTAACCCAACAACAGGGTGAGAGCTTCCTGGATAAGATGATTGCATTGGTGGAAGGTGCTACCCGGAAGAAAACACCGAATGAAATAGCGCTGACTATCCTGTTGGCAGGTTTCACACTGGTATTCGTGATTGTTTGCGTCACGCTGATTCCAATGGCGGACTATACAAATATAGAGCATCCGGGAACGTACATCTCGATTGCAGCTATTCTCTCCCTGTTTGTTTGCCTGATACCGACTACAATCGGTGGTCTACTTTCCGCTATCGGCATTGCAGGTATGGACCGTGCGCTTCGTGCCAATGTGATAACGAAATCGGGTAAGGCAGTGGAAACGGCTGGTGATATTGATACGTTACTGTTGGATAAGACGGGAACTATTACAATCGGTAACCGTAAAGCTACGAAGTTCTATGCAGCTCCCTGTGTGGACGAACGTGATTTTATTGAGGCTTGCCTGCTGTCCTCCATCTCCGATGAAACGCCGGAAGGTAAATCAATTATAGAACTGGGACGGGAAACAGGCCGCCGTATGCGTGATCTGAATACTACGGGTGCCCGGATGATTAAGTTCACTGCTGAAACAAAGTGTTCAGGCGTGGATTTGCAAAATGGTACTCAGATACGTAAAGGTGCTTTCGATGCTATCCGTAAGATTGCGGAGAGTGCCGGAAACAGTTTTCCGAAAGAGGTGGAAGATGTGATTGCTGCAATTTCAAGTAACGGCGGTACACCGTTGGTAGTGTGTGTCAACCGGCAGGTGGCTGGCGTTATTGAGTTGCAGGATATCATCAAACCGGGTATTCAGGAACGTTTTGAACGCCTTCGCAAGATGGGAGTGAAGACGGTGATGGTGACTGGAGATAATCCGCTGACAGCAAAGTATATCGCAGAAAAGGCTGGTGTGGATGATTTTATAGCTGAGGCTAAGCCGGAAGACAAGATGGAGTATATCAAGAAAGAGCAGCAGTCCGGTAAACTGGTGGCAATGATGGGAGACGGTACAAATGATGCTCCGGCATTGGCACAGGCAAATGTAGGCGTTGCTATGAATAGCGGTACGCAGGCTGCAAAGGAAGCCGGTAATATGGTGGACTTGGATAATGATCCTACGAAGCTGATTGAAATTGTGGAAATCGGTAAACAGTTGTTGATGACGCGCGGTACATTGACCACGTTCTCTATAGCAAATGACGTGGCTAAATACTTTGCGATTATTCCCGCTTTGTTTATGGTAGCCATCCCTCAGTTAGCACCGCTGAATATCATGGGGCTGCATAGTCCTGAGTCAGCCATCCTTTCAGCTATAATCTTTAACGCAATCATTATTCCTATATTGATTCCGTTGGCACTGAAAGGAGTACAGTATAAACCGATTGGTGCCAGTGCATTGCTTCGCCGCAACTTGCTGATTTATGGCTTAGGTGGTGTCATTGCACCCTTTATCGGAATTAAATTAATAGATATGATTGTCAGTTTATTCTTTTAGGGGCGAGGCGCCCCGGCCAGATTTCCTTTCGGAAGGAGGCCTAATAATAACAAACTAATAAATAAAAAGATAATGAAAACATTATTCAAATCCCTTAAAATAACACTTGCATTTTGCGTTTTCTTCTCTGTATTCTATATCCTTATCCTGTGGATATTTGCCCAGGTGGCAGGTCCCAATAAGGGTAATGCGGAAGTAGCGACTCTGGATGGTAAAGTTGTCGGTGCCGCTAATGTAGGACAGATGTTCACAAAAGACGTCTACTTCTGGGGACGCCCTTCCCATGCCGGTGACGGTTACGATGCTACCAGTTCTTCCGGTAGCAACAAAGGCCCTACCAACGAAGAATATCTTTTGGAAGTAGAAGCCCGTATCGATACTTTCCTCGTACATCATCCTTATCTGAACCGTAAAGACGTTCCGGCAGAAATGGTAACCGCCAGTGCTTCCGGTCTTGATCCGGATATCACTCCCGCCAGTGCTTATGTACAGGTGAAACGCGTGGCCCAGGCACGTGGTATGGACGAGGCACAAGTAAAGACTCTCGTAGACAATGTAGTGCAGAAGCCGCTTCTCGGCCTTTTCGGTACGGAGAAGGTGAATGTTCTGAAACTGAATATCGCACTGGAAGAAGCAAATAAGAAATAACTTTAGGTTGGTAGAGAGGCGGACAGATTCCATTCATATTTTGCCATGGTGATGTCTAAAACAGGGTGAATGGAACGCTGCCTCTCTTTTTTAAAGACAACCTTACTTTTAAAAAGATTGAATGAATTATGAAAAGATTAAGAAACAATATTTTTGCGACAGCAGCAGTTGCTGTTGCCTGTATTTTAGGAACTACAAGTGCAAAGGCTCAGGAATTTACTGTGCAGGGTGATTTAGTCAGCTCTTACGTTTGGCGTGGTGTTTATCAGACCGGAGCAAGTTTCCAGCCGACTTTAGGATTCAGCATAGGTGATTTTTCTGTGACAGCCTGGGGCTCGACAGACTTCGATGGTAATAAATCTTCAGAAGGACTGGCAAGCAAGGAGATAGATCTGACGGCTGCTTATACTTTAGGTGAATCAGGGCCCACACTGTCCGTAGCAAGTCTATGGTGGGCAGGTCAGGGAGCCGGGAAGTACTTCAACTTCAAGAGCCATGAAACTGCTCACTTCTTTGAAGCAGGTTTGGCTTATACGTTGCCTTGTGAGAAACTTCCTTTGTCTATGGCATGGTATCTGATGTTTGCCGGTGCCGATAAGAATGAGGAAGGTAAGCAAAATTATTCTTCCTATTGCGAGCTGAACTATCCGTTCAGTGTGAAGTCGGTAGATTTGAATGCAACCGTAGGATTCGTTCCTTATAAAACTTATACAGTAGGATATGGAAATTCCGGTTTTGCTTTTACCAATGTAGCGTTGAAAGCTACCACGGCTATCAGGATAACAGATTCGTTTTCATTGCCTATCTTTGCACAAGCTATCTGGAATCCATGTTTGGAGGATGCGCATTTGGTATTTGGTATAACGTTGAAACCGTGATAACTAAAGATTAGGCACGGATTACGCGGATTACACGGATTAATAACTGCACACAGTAAGAAATTCGTGTAATCTGCGTAATCCGCGCCTAAAAATGAAAGTATGGACAGAGAACAAAGCGTACAGCACTTCCTCGACCTCATAAAGAAATCCCGTCGTGGCAAGTTCAAGATCTACATCGGCATGATTGCCGGTGTAGGTAAGTCGTATCGGATGCTCCAGGAAGCCCATGAGTTGCTGGACAACGGTGTAGACGTGCAAATCGGCTACATCGAAACCCACGGACGTGCCGGGACGGAAGTATTATTAGAAGGGCTCCCCGTTGTCCCCCGCCGCCGGATATTTTATAAAGGCAAGGAACTGGAAGAGATGGATTTGGAGGGTATTATCCGTATCCATCCCGATATTGTCATTGTAGACGAACTGGCGCATACCAATGTAGAGGGCAGCCGAAACGAGAAACGCTGGCAAGATGTGATGGATTTGCTGGACGAAGGTATCAATGTGATTTCCGCTGTCAACATCCAGCACATTGAAAGCGTCAACGAAGAAGTTCAGGGTATCTCCGGCATCGAAGTCAAAGAGCGTATCCCTGACAGTGTATTGCAGGAAGCGGATGAAGTGGTGAACATCGACCTCACTGCCGAAGAACTCATCACCCGCCTGAAAGCCGGTAAAATCTATAAACCGGAGAAAGTACCCATGGCGTTGAATAACTTCTTCAAAACCGAGAATATCCTTCAATTGCGTGAATTGGCTTTGAAGGAAGTAGCGTTGCGTGTGGAGAAGAAAGTGGAGAATGAAGTGGTCGTTTCCAGTGTAGGAGTCCGGCATGAGAAGTTTCTGGCATGCATCAGCAGTAAGGAGAAGACGCCTCGACGCATCATTCGTAAGGCGGCACGTCTGGCAACCCGTTACAATACTTCTTTTATAGCTCTATATGTACAAACACCCCGCGAGAGTGCTGACCGTATCGACCTGGCAAGTCAGCGCTATCTGTTGAATCACTTTAAGTTGGTCACTGAGTTGGATGGTGAAGTGGTTCAGGTGCAATCCAAAGATGTATTGGATGCCATCATCCGTACTTGTAAAGAGAGACAGATTACTTCTGTTTGTATGGGCAGTCCTTCTTTCCGTTTACCTCAATCTTTGTTTATGGTATTGAAATACAGAAAATTTGTGAATGATTTAGCTCAGGCAAACGTAGATTTGATTATACTTGCATAAAATTTAATTCATCAGTGCATTATGAATATTCGTACTAAATTAATACTCAGTGTAGGCATTCTGGCCGGTATGATCATTCTGCTGGTTGCTCTCTCCGTAGTGAATCTTCAGATACTGACAGCTACCGAACCAGACAGCCCTGCCGCCATGCCCGGACTGGAACGTGCTTTGCTGTGGATTTCCGTTACAGGTGCTATTTGCATTCTTGCCAGTATCGTGTTGCTGGTCTGGCTTCCCCGTTCCATCAACAAGCCTATTCAGGAATTGACGCGTGGTATCCTTGAAATCGCCAATCATAACTATGAGAAACGTTTGGATATGAGCGGACACGAGGAATTCCGTCAGGTGGCCGATAGCTTCAACAGTATGGCTGAGCGCCTGACTGAATATCGTGCCAGTACGCTGAACGATATTCTTTCTGCAAAGAAGTTTCTTGAAGCCGTTGTGAACAGTATTCATGAACCTATTATCGGTCTGAATTGTGAGCATGAAATACTCTTTATCAATAAAGAAGCACTCACCGTATTGAATCTGAAACGTGAAGATGTAATCCGCCACTCTGCCGAGGAACTGTCCTTAAAGAATGATCTCCTTCGTCGTCTGGTTCGGGAACTGATTACTCCGGGTGAGAAGAAAGAACCCTTGAAAATCTATGCGGATAATAAGGAAAGCTATTTTCAGGCTTCTTACATCACCATTATAAATACGGATGCCGATACGGATGAACCGCAGAACTTGGGTGATGTGATCCTGCTGAAAAATATCACCGAATTTAAAGAGTTGGATTCTGCCAAAACAACCTTTATCTCCACCATCTCTCATGAACTGAAAACGCCTATCTCAGCTATTCTTATGAGTTTGCAGTTGCTGGAGGATAAGAGGGTAGGAGCTTTGAATGATGAGCAGGAACAATTATCGAAAAGCATTAAAGAAAATGCCGACCGCCTGCTGGGTATCACTGGTGAACTTCTGAATATGACACAAGTAGAAGCCGGCAAGCTCCAGATGATGCCGAAGATAACCAAGCCTATCGAACTTATAGAATATGCCATTAAAGCCAATCAGGTTCAGGCGGATAAGTTCGGTATCCAGATAGAAGTAGAGTATCCGGAGGAAAAAATGCCGAAACTGTTTGTGGATAGTGAGAAGATAGCCTGGGTATTGACGAACCTTCTGAGCAATGCAGTCCGTTATTCAAAAGAAAACGGGCGTGTCGTTATTGGTGCCAAGCGTGAGAAGGAGTTTGTTGAACTGTATGTGCAGGATTTCGGCAAAGGTATCGATCCCCGTTATCATCAGAGCATTTTCGACCGTTATTTCCGTGTGCCCGGCACAAAGGTGCAAGGCAGTGGACTGGGACTTTCCATTTCAAAAGATTTTGTGGAGGCACATGGGGGAACACTGACGGTGGAAAGCGAATTGGGGAAAGGAAGTAAGTTCATTATGCGACTGAAAGCATAAACGAATAAGCCCCTACAACTATCATGGGAGCATTTCATGATTGTTTGCAGGGGCTAATTTATTCTTATTTACTTTGTACCTATGTTATACAGCCAGATTCCATACGTGAAAGCGTTAGCATATTTCTGTGGCTTTATTCCATCCGGGCGGAACCATTGCCCTATGTTTGCGAACGGAGTGAGAATCACATCTACCTCACTACCTTTATATAAGGCTTTCGTTTGATAAACCGGCCCTAACATATTGTTATCAGGCTTATTGATCAGTGTAGGTTTCATCGTTGTATTCATCCGTATATCCTGATCCATATTCACATCATCGTTGCAAAGTTGCTTATTCCATACCATGTCCAGTGAGTAAACAATCGGACCGCGTACAAAGGCATAAGGAATTCTATCAGTCGGTTCTTCCTTATACATGATTTCCCCACCTGCTAGTTTATAGGAAACATATTTGCTATGATGACTACGTGATACCCATTTCTCTTCCATAGGGAAAGTGATACTTACTTTATCCCCTTTTGTCCACTTGCGTGATAATTTCAGGTAAGCACCGGGCTTTACATCTGCGATGTTTTCACCGTTCACCTTTATTTCCGGATGTTCACACCAGGAGGGGATACGTAGGTTTAATGTTTTGTTTTTTGCTTTCTCTGAAACAATGGTCAGCTGCATATTTTCGGATTCCGGATAGTTTCCGGTGATTTCAAATGCGAAATCCTTTCCGGTATATTGCGAGGGGATGTATTGATTGATATAAAACTCTTTTCCTTTTTCTGCGTAAATGAAGGTGGGTAACATTGAGATAATCCGGTGTCCGCTTGCTGTGCAGCAATCCGGCCCATGGAAATAACCGTCAGGCTTACTTCCATTCGGAGCTGTATGATATCGACAAACTCCGCTTTCACAATCCTGGGCGGCAAATACATGGTTAATCATCAGGCGTTCCATGGCATCCGCATATTTGGATTCTCCGGTTAATTCCAACAACTGTTGTGTGAGTTGCATCCATGACATTGTGGCACAGGTTTCCACGATATTACCTGAAAGTGGTTTCACATAGTCGTGTTCATAATGTTCGGCAACACTTACACCACCGGTGATGTACATCTGGCGTTCATGAATGTCGTCCCATGCTCCGGACACTTTACGCAGCAACGTTTTATCACCGGTGATACGATACAGTCGCAAGAAGCCCATAAAGTTCATGTGGAAAGTATGCGAATGTACATAAGGTTGAAGTTTATCCACCCCTAAAGTACCGTCCGCAACGGAATCCAAACGGGAGAATGCATCCCATCCACTCCATTTGTCGATGTTGCTGACTACCCATTGGCTCCATTCCAGATACTTCTTCTTTCCTGTCAGTTCATATAGTCTTGTTATGGGGTCACAAAGTAAAGTACCTTCCCAAGAATAGTGTACACTATGCCCTGCAAAGTCTGAGTGTCCGTCCAGATGTTTTTGTTTGTTTTCAGGTGCTCTCAGATCAGAGGGCCAGAATTCCAGTTTACCCGGTCCGAAATATTGCAAGAAATAGTCTGCCAATTTCTCTGCGGCAGTTAGTGCTTTTTTATCTCCTGTTTCTTCATATACTGTGATAAAGGCATGGAAAACAAAATATAATTCGTAAGCGTCCATTCCTCTGACTGGTCTTTCGGGAGACCGGAAACTCTTGGCTGTGGCTCCTACATAACCGTTTGCTTCCTGTGAGTCAATGATGCGATTCAGTACGCTTTCAGCTTTAATTAGTAATTCCTTGTCATCACCCTGAACTGCCGACAGATAAGCTGATTCTATCCACTTTCCATGCTGTTCTGCCTGTGTCCAGTCCCAAGCCGAATGTTGCCTGTTTACAACAAAGTCCACATATTTATCTATTGGAAAGTGTTTCAGGTAGGCATTCCGGTTAACTTCCATACGATGTCCGAAGAATCCGGTTATATTTCTTACAGAAGAAACAGGTACCGGCTTTTCCAGTAATCCTACTTTATCGTGATTCTGAGCATTAAGCTTCGTCATCAAACTGGCAAATACTAAAATTGCAATAATCTTTGTTTTCATACTTTGATATGTTAATAATGAATTGTTTTTAATGGTTTATATGCATTATTTCCACCATATTGTAACTTCTTCGGTGATTTCACTTACTGGTAATCTCACTTCCCATCCGACAGTACATTTCTGTATCGTACAAACTTTCTTACCCACTTGTACTTTGTAAGGAACAATTTTGTCTGCTCTGATTTGTAATAATGTTGAATGCCCAGATTTAGATGGCTTAGTACCCATAGCAGTATTAATTTTATTTTCCAGCATAAAATGCGATTGTTTCCCCTTTCTTTCAATCTTTATTGGTGCTTCTGGTAGAAATCCGTCTCTTGACAAAGTGAGATGATAGCGAAATTCAGAAGTTATAAAACTGAATTGCTGTCTTACCCCGTCACGCGGAATAACAGACAGGGAAGTTTCCTCTTTGCTCAATACCCCACCATAGGCATGGAGACCAAAGATTGAATCCTGTATTACAATTGTGCGGGCAGTATGAAAGGCCGCGCCATATCCTAGGTCTATCTCTCCATCATAACGCCAAGGGCCACGCTTTTCATTTCTATGCAACCATGTATATCCATTCTTTGTACCTACAAAACACCATCCGGTGGCTCCGTCTTTTTCTTTTCCCGGATACCAATAGCCATAGTTGGATGTCTCGTTTCCTGTATTCATTAACGACCATGAGCTAAGGAAAGAGTTATATCCTAATTCGATCCAATCAGGGTTCTTCGAGTAAAGCAGACCATAATCCAGTATAGACCAACCTCCCATCATGGCCATATAAGACATGTCGCCCGTATGTTGCTTGAATGCGCAATCTGTGCCGGACAGGTAATATTTGGGAGCTATCCACCCGCGTACGGACAAGCCTGCATAATGCTGTTGCTTCATAAATCTTTCAGCATCTTCTACTGTCACCTTCGGGTGTGAATGCCACGTTCTTTTATTTTTGTCATACCATAAGTCTTTATCCGGTTTCATCGGATGTTCTATCGCATATTTAGCCAGGGCATACGATGATTCAAAAGCTGTGCGGTCAAAACTATGTTCCGAACGATAAGGATATTTATCGTCATAAATAAAATACTTGGCTTTTTTCTCCCATTCGCCTCTCAAGTATGCAGCTTCATCGTTCCTGCCTTTTTGTTCCAATCCTTTTATAAGTTCAAGAACTACCCATTCGTTATACATACCCCATTTATAGATATCCAGCCAAGACCAAATTTCATACGGATACTTAAAGTAAGCCATAGCGGTCTGTACAGCTCGGTCGAAATACTCATCGGCAGTCAGGTAATGTGTCCATTCGGGAATCATTTCCGCTATTTGTGACATGTGATAATAAAGCTTGAAAATATGTGGATAATCATATGCTCTCCAGACTTTTATCCGATCTTTTGCATCATATTTGTATAGCTTTTGTAAGGCTGAATCACGGGCTACATGCCAGTTGGGTACCCCGTAGATAGCGAATGGATAAGGAGTTTCTTGATCTGTTCGTTGGAGTTTTCCCCATACAAAATTCTTCAGGTAGTATTCTAAGGAAGCTATTTCCGTAGAATCAGGATACACTACATTTTTAGCGGCAACAAAAGGTGCCTTACTCAATATCGGATCATCACATCCCCAGACGTATTCCCACCAACCATTAAATCCGTCGGTATCTTCCGGCCCTCGTAGTTTCCCATATTTCATATCATATACAGAATACAAGCCATCCCACCATTTGCCCGGAGCTTTATGTTGCTGTTTGTTGACAATGAAAGAGCTCCTTTTTTTGATAAGAACATCCAGAGGTTCCGTAGAAAAGAATTCTAGGAAAGACTTTTCACCATGGTTATAATTGACCCAAATAATATTCTCTCCAAGTTTGTGAAAACGTATGTCATACAAGTACCTGCCATCGGGACTTCTTCCAAGCTGTTTAATTTCTGTTTGTTGCGGATGTTCTGCTACAAGAGATTGAATTGTTCCTTTGAGACGAATGGCAACTCTTACAGATAAATCACTGGGAATAGTATATCCGGGGGCGGTACGAACATCCAGTAATCCATTTGTATAAATGGCGTTACGTATGTCCTCATATCGGGAAACGGAAGTGAGTAAAAAACTATAGTTTACTTTTTCTCCAGGTGTCAATACTCTTGTTGTATGAGGAATACGCCAGCTGCCTTCAGTTTTGGGACCAGTACATCCGGAATGAAGATATGCTGTATATACATTATTAGTAGTATCAAAGTATTCCAGTGGAGTGCCCTCACCGGTCATCATGATATAAAAGGGACCCACACCTGATGGTTTGGAAAGTATCTGAAATGAAGAATTCAGAGCTATATTATGCTTATGTGTAAAGTTGCTCTCAAAGATTGTGCTTGGAGCGGCATTGAATCCTTCTCTCCACTTAAAGGGGAAAGCTATATCACCTAATTCTACAGAGCGGTTGGTAATATTTGAAATTTCGATTTTCAAATGCAGACCATCTTCAGCGAGAGTGTAATATCGCTTCATACATAAAGGCATATAGCACAACGAATCAGTATATACATATGTATTTTTATTTATACAAGTACGTCTGGTTAATCCCGTTTCAAGCATATTCCAGTCTTCTTGGTTGACACGATATCGTATCAAAATATCTCCCCACATCTGATTGTCTGCTATCAGGTTGATAGAATCTCTGTCAACCTGAAAAACAGACACGCCATCTTCTGAAAAATCAGTCCGAAAACAATCGTTTTTCACTGTTATATTTTGGGCGTTCAATCCTGATATTGAGTAGATACACAGGGCTACAAGTGTCCCGGTACATCTCTTTATCATTGCTTTTGTCATATAATGAATTAAATCTTTTAATTTGCGTAGGCAGGATTCTGTGTTAATTTCGGATTGGCATCTACGGCTCTCTGAGGTATTGGGAACACAATACGATGATCGCCCTGCGGTTTATGTGACAACCAGCTTTTCTTACAGAATATGCCAAAGCGTATCATGTCTCTCCGGGTATATCCCTCCCATACGAACTCCCAACATCTTTCATCAAACAGGCGTCCGAATTCTATTGGATCTTGGTTGCCGGGATCTGTGATCTGATATTTTTCAACCACTCCCCATTTGTAACTGGAATTCTCTTTCAATTCATCGTCTGTTACGATTGCTTTTGATGGGTTTGCTTTAAAAGCTCTTTTTCTTACTTCAGTTACTAATTCACCGGCTCCGGGCTGATTTGTCCTTAACAAGCATTCGGCTTTCATCAATAGTACTTCCGAATAACGTAAAAGTGGAATATCTGTGCTACAACTCCATTCTGAACCGGCAGGAACTTCTTGTTTATTATACCTGTATCCTTCCATTTCGTTTGTATAATTTCCGTCAGGAAGTTCTTTGGAGAATATTAATAGTTCTCCTTTCTTGTCATAAACACCGTATAATGGATTTCCTTCTGCATCAAATTGCTGGCCCATCAACCAGGTGTCTTCAAGCCTGGAATCACCTTCCTGATAGGTGTCAATGAATTGTGTTGTACCTTTCGGCCCACCAGCTGCATTGGGTACTGCGTTCAAAAGGAATTTCTTTTGCAGCTCACTATGCCATGAATTCATGAAAAGGTAGTTTCCTACTACTCCCCTATTGTAATCATAAGGGATTGTAAACAACACCTCCTTTGAAGATTCCACACCTTGAGCCCTGAAGGAGTCTTTAAACTCTGGTGACAGATCGCATTTTCCGCTATTAATGATATCGTTGCATTGTGACAGACATTCATTCCAGCGGGCGGTACCCGTATAGACTTCTGCATTCAGATATACATTGGCTAATATAGCTTTTCCTGCCCATCTATTAATGCGTCCATACATATTACCCCCTTGTTCTTCGTTCAGGGAAGGTATCACTTCACTTAGTTCCCTTACAACGAAATCGTAAACCTCTGCTCTTGGCGTTTTCTCCGGAAGATCCTGAGACATGGTCGTTACCAATGGGATATCACCAAAATTATCAAAGAGAATCCAATAATAGTAGGCTCTTAAGGCTCTTAATTCTGCCAGACCCGTTTGCTTTTCTGTAACCGATGGAGAAGGTATCAAGTCGCGTTCAAGTTTATTAATGGCGCTGTTGCACAATATTACACCGGTGAAATAGTTGTTCCACAAGTCTGAAATCTGTCCCAGTTCAGAATTCCAATTGTGGAATTGCAAGCGTTTATAGATACCCCCGTCATCCCAACCGCTTGCATTAGCAGGGGTTGATATACAACATCCCGTTAATTCCTGAGTTTGCCAATACGTGCCCACATAACCATAATTTAACGCTGCATAAGCTCCTGCGATATTAGGTCCGAAATCTGCAAGAGTATAATTATAGGTTTCTTCTGTAACAGATGAAAATACTTTCTCATCCAGGTTGGTGCAATTGATAGTACCTATCGTCAATAAAAACAAAGATATATATTTAGTGAAAGTTCTTTTTTTCATAATAATTCGTTTTAATAGATTAGAAATTCAAATTTATGCCTAAAGAGAATGTGCGGGCAGAGGGGTATCTGTATCTGTCATCTATACCGGGAGTCAGGCCTGTAACTCCGACTTCCGGGTCAATCCCGCTATATCCGGTTATTGTGGCAAGATTTGATATACTACCGTAAATTCTGAAACTTTTTACCCATTTATTCTTTCCAATCTTCGGAGTGTATCCGATTGTGATATTGTCAATTTTCCAATAATCACCATCCTGAACGAAGTAGCTTACGTACTGCAAGGACTGGTCGTAAGCCAATGGTCGTTTGCCATATACATTATCAAATGCTTTTTCCATAACATTATCTCCTCCTAATAATGAAACAGGAGCTGCGTAATGCATCTCTGCCATATTTAATATCTGAAAGCCGAATGCTCCTCGCATAGTGACAGAGAAATCAACCTGTTTATATCTGATTGTATTATTCCAATTCAGGTAAAATTTGGGAAGACCATTACCCAGAACTTTCTTGTCGGACTCCTGTTGTTCTGAAATCGGTTTGGGCTTGCCATCTGCGCCTTCTATTATCCAGTGTCCGTTTTCGTCTATATCGATAGTTTTATAACCATAAAAGTTTCCAACGGGTTCTCCTTCTTGTATTCTGTGAGTCGGCTGCTGAATGGGGGCAAGCGTGTTTCCTTTATTTTGATGGGAGTCGGAGAAATACTTGTCACTGGATAATGATAGGAGTTTGTTTTTATTAGTTGAGAAGTTGATGCCTGAATCCCAAGTGAAATTCTTGTTTTGGACAGGAACTATATTGAGAGAAACTTCAAGACCTGTGTTCCGTATCGAACCGGCATTCGCTTTAATCCATGGACTAAAATAAGGCGGCACGGGGACTTGATAATCTCCAATCAGGTCTTTTGTTTCCCGGTTATAGAAATCAATACTTCCGGATATCCTGTCACTAAGGAAACCAAAATCAAGACCGATATTCAATTCTTCTTTTTTCTCCCATCGTAAATCAGGATTAGGATTTCCATCCGGTCGCAACAGATTCGTCCATTTACCATTGTAATAACCGTAACCTCCCATGTTCAGTTTATTTAAGGAGAGATAGGGAGTACCCGGTTCAGTGCCCGTTATACCAAAACCGGCTCTTAGCTTGAGAGTGCTAATCGCTTGGATATTATGAAGGAACTGTTCCCCTTTTATATTCCACGCCAAGGATATTGCCGGGAAGTTACCCCATTTGTGATCTTCACCGAATTGGGAAGAACCTTCATGCCTTATGCTGGCGGAGACAAAATACCTGCCTTTGTAATTGTAATTCACTCTTGCAAAAAATCCTATGAGCTTATTCTCGTTTTGATAAGAAGCTTGATTAGCTTTCCCTTCTTTCAAAGCATTGCCCAATCCCATATTATTGTATGAATAGTCGTCGGACGGAAAGTCATAATTATCCATAGAAGCGGATTGATAGTTCCATTTATTCCAACTATATCCGACTAATGCATTTAGATTGTGAGAATTGCTGAACAGTTTGTTATATTGGGCAGTTAATTCCATCATGGTATTTTCGCTGCGGGCTGTTGAACGTGAGGCATATCCGTTCTTTTTGCTTATAGTGGTTGATTTATGCTTCTTTGTCTCATAATATCCGGAAAAGTTGTTGTTGGTTTCGTTTGAGATCAGATACTTAATGTCCAGACCTTCGATTGGGATAAAAGTGATTGAGGAATACGCCCTTAAGTTAGTTGTTTTATTTTCCCCTTTTGTTTCGTTTAAAAGGGCAACTGGATTAAAAATCATATCACGTGCTATTTCGGTCCAGTTACCATTTTCATCTTTAATAGGACTTGTCGGATTAAAAATCAAAGCACTCTGATATACATCATTACTGTATCCGATGTCGTACTTCCTTTGATAACCATTCAGATTTGCCTCTACTTTAAGTTTGTTGTCGAACATACGGTGAACGATGTTAATACGAGGATAAATCATATCTACTTTTGAGCGTTTTACAATTCCCTCATTCGAGGTATAATCGAAACTGGCGATATAGCTGGTATTTGCCGATCCTCCCCTGAGGTTAATACTGTATGTCTGATTAAACGGAGTTTGTAGTATTTCGTCCATCCAGTCGACTTTGGCTCCACCATCCATTGCACCGGGGATTCCTTGTTGGACTTTATCCAGATATTGGGCAGCATTCATCATAGGGAGCTTCTTATTTATCTTCTGAAACGAAATATAGCTATTGACTTCGATTGATGGCTTCATTTCTGTTTTTCCACTTTTGGTGGTTATCAGTATTACACCGTTGGTACCCCTAGTTCCGTAAATAGCTGCGGCCGAACCATCTTTTAATATATCGATTTGTGCAATATCATTCGGAGAAACGCTGTTGAGATCTCCCTGGACACCATCAATGATGACCAAAGGAAAGGTGCCTGAATTGAGCGTAGCAACACCACGCAACGAAACTTGTGAAGTGGACAATGGATTGGCATCAGGCGAAACTACAGCTAAGCCTGCAACCTTACCCCTGATTAGCCCTGCTACATCCGGTTTTGTTGCTTGTACAAACTCACTGGCTTTCATACTCATCACCGAGCTTGTCAGTTCCTCCTTGCGTTGTGTGCCATATCCTATTACCACTACTTCATCCAGCCGCTTGGCGTCTTCTTTTAATACCACTTTTACAGATGCTTGTCCGTTTGTCTGCACTTCTTCTGTAATGTAACCTATATAAGAAATTACCAATGTACCTTTAGCTGCATTTTCCAGCGTGAAGTTACCGTTAAGGTCTGTAATAGCTCCTTTGGATGTACCTTTCATCATTACGGTAGCTCCGATGACGGGGTCTCCGTTTTCATCTACTACCTGTCCCTTTACAGGGTTGGATTGCATGACTGCTTGTACTTCATTTACCGTTGCAAAAGCATCCTGTGGGTAGCCCGCATAGAGAGCGGATACCATCATCACGGAGAGGAGAGTTTTCTTTGATGATCTTTTAAAATGATAGTTCTTCATGAATTTGAATTTAAAATTAAAGGTTTCTTTTTCTTTCGATAGAGGTGAGCTCATCCATCTTTCGGCAGCAAAGGAAAACAAATAAGAGTAAAGCTGTTAATGCTTATAAATCAAATCATAGGGGGTAATTAATCAACTCTAAATTGACTAATTACCCCCTATGATCTGAGCAAAATTACCTGAAATAATCGGGTGCTTTGCTGCTTAATTAAGATGGATGAGTACTTTCTTCTTTCTTCTCTTTTATCTGTTTCTGATATTCACCGGGCGACATACCGAACGCTTCTTTAAACGACTGGGTGAAATTCTTATAATCACTGTAGCCCAATGCTGTGATAACATCTGCCACAGTTGCCGTTTTATTTTCCAACATCCGGCAGGCATGTTGCATCTTTATATCCTTTATAAAATCCAACGGAGTTTTGCCAGTGATTACTTTTATTTTCCGAGAAAGTGTGGAACGGGACATATTCATAGCCTCTGCCAGTGATACCACATTGAATTCCGGTTCATTCAGATGTTCTTCTACCGCTTTGGTCGCCCGATCCAGAAGTAACTTATCTATCTCGGCAAATTCAGAGGTGGAAATGCTGTCTTTGGTATCCAGGTATTGATGCATTTTCACCAACTCGGCACTGTCCGCCCATTTCTCGTCGTTCTTGCGTTTCATCCGTTTCAGATAGGCATAAATGCTATATCCTATGATGCCCATAACTAGCAGGGTATAAAAGAGATAAGCCCACCAGGTTTCGTACCAGGCAGGTAGGCGGTGGATTGTTATCTCCGTCACCTCATTACTCCATAACCCGTTTTTATCGGTAGCTTTCACCTGGAATGTATATTTTCCCTTGTCCAATCTGTTGTAGAAGGCGGAATTCTTCCGGTCGTTCAGGTAGATCCAGTCGTTGTCTATACCTACCATCCGGTATGCATAACGTATCTGGTCTAAGTTATGAAAATCTAATGAAGAGAATTCGATTTCCAGATTCTGATCATTGGGTGACAGGCGGATAGGCGTATTTATAGGGTCTTGCTTCAACTGGTCGTCCCAAATGCTCTTTCCCATGATCTTGATGTCACTGATATGGGTGGTTACCTGTTCGGGTATGCTTTCCAGTTGCTGGGTTGGTGAGATGGACACAATGCCTGAGATTCCGCCGAAATAGATTTCTCCTTTCCGGTCGTAGTAGACGGCTTTGGATAGCAGACGGGTAAGGAGGAAATTCTTATCCCTAGTGCTGTAACTCCGGTAAGCACCATTGCGCGGGTTGAACTCTTTAATCATCTGATTGGTAGTGATCCATACATGATTGTAGACGTCTACAGTGATATTATTGATGATATCCCCCTTCATGCCGCAACTGAAACTGTAGTCTTTCAGTTTCTCCTTTTGTCTCGGGTCGAACAGTAAGACTTCCCCTTCGGTGGTACCCATCCAGAGGTTTCCGTCACTTGTGGCATCTATGCATACAAAGTCTTTATCGAAGGGATAAGATTCGATACCTTTATCCTGCTCAATCCGGTAGATGCCTTTGTTTCGGATGACAGTCCATATCCGGCTGTCGGCTGTTTGGGTGATGCCGGCAACCGGACCCGATACTTCCGGAATGCTTTCAAGAGTTGCACTCATAATCCGGTATACGAACAATCCTGTCGTAGTACCTATCCATAGATTATTCTGAGGGTCTTCGAATAGTGAGGTAATCAGTCCCGGATTATTTGTGACGTTGCCAAGTTCTATCCGTACATCTTCTTTCATTTCCATATTCTGCTGGCTCAGACCGAAGACGGTGGGGCCATACGAAGTAGCCCATATCCAGTTGTGGTTATATGATCTGGCTATGTTGGTGACATCTCCAAATGGTAAATTCCGGGTTCCTTGACATTGTGAATAGTGTTTGAGCTTTTCTTTCCGGCTGTCATAAATGCATAGGCCGTATCGGTCTTGTGAGAACCAGAAGATACCGTCTTCATCTTTGCACAGTGAGTTTATGGCGGGATTCGCCTTTAACTGGTTTCTTAAATCCGGCAGGGGATACTTCTGGACAATGTAATCGCGGATATCGATAATAAAGCTTTCTACATCGAAAGCCGATACCCATAGCTTCCCGTCTTTATCCTTATATATTTCATAAAGTATTTTGTTGCCGGGGGTAAGGAAAGAGGAAGTGTCCACTTGTTCTAAGTGTCCCTCCTTTGTGATGCGGAAAGCAAACAAGTCTTTCCAGGAAGTGACCCATATATAGTGGAATACATCATCCTGCACCATGTGGTAGATAGCTCCCGTAGCATTTCCTGTAATATCTACAGGGAGAGGCTGGGGAATATATTGCGTTTCCGGAGATTTACTGTTCGGGTCGAAGCGTACGATTCCTTTTCCCCAGGTGCCGAGCCAGTAATATCCGTTTGTTTCGTCCCAGATGATCCGTTCAATGTCCATATAGTCCCTGTGGTGGAAGTAGGCTTCAAAGTTGTCCGTATCTTTATTGAGTTTATACATTCCGCCTCGGGTGAGGGAGATTATTAAATCCCCGTTCTTATCTTCGTAGACGATGTACACAAATTCAGGAGAGTGGTTGTATTCGGTTTTATACCGCTTTATCAGAGTGCCGTCAGCCTTGAACCGGAATAATACGCCATGCATGCTTACCCATATACTCCCGTCCCGGGTTACGTTTATAGTGAATACATTCTTGTCGGAGCACTCCTGCAAATCCATGGGAGTGATCCGGCAGGTAGCCTTATCCAGTATATAGCCTCCCTTCATGGTTCCGAACCAGATTTTTTTGTCGTGGTCTTCGGAGATATAAGTAATATAATTATCCGATAAGAGTCCCGGGTGATACAGATCGGAGCGGAAAACGCGGATATTGTATCCGTCGTTTCGGCAGAGACCGTTGAAAGTGCCGTACCACATGTAGCCATCGCTGTCCTGAAATATACGATGGATGGCATTCACCGGAAGTTTATCTAAGGAAGGTATTTCTCTGACCACGATATCCTGAGCATGCAGCAAGGGGCTGAATATTAAAAGACACAAGAGCTGCATCAGGTAGACTTTTTGTCTGATAATCATATTTGAGATGGCTTTTATCATAGTATCTTTTATATATCGATACACAAAGATATGAATAAAAACTCAGAAATCTTATTACCTGTAATGAATGAAAAATTATTTAATTGATAGTTAATACAATAAAAAGTAGAGTCAGACCTAAATCCGGCTCTACTTTTGAGGTATACATTATATAAATCCTAGCGATATGTTATTGCATTCCATTCCGGTGGAGTTCCTCCTTGTAAATGGCGTACAAAGAAATCATAGCGTTTATGTTCCCCGAAATCTTCTCCCATCGTGTGGTGTGCACCGGGAATCACTACCAATTCAAAATCTTTGTTGGCTTTTATCAGTGCGTTCACCACCTGCATGGTTGAGGCAGGATCTACATTATCGTCCAGTTCGCCTACCACCAGCATCAGGGGACGGCTCAGCAAATGGGCATTCTCTACATTCGATCCTTCCTTATATTGATCTCCTACGGGATATCCCAGCCAGAGTTCGTTCCACCAGATTTTATCCATGCGGTTGTCGTGGCAGCCACAGGCGGAATAAGCGGCTTTATAGAATTCGGGATGTAGCAGCACGGCAGTGGTGGATTCTTGGCCACCGGCGGAACAGCCGTAGATGCCTACGCGATCCATATCCATATACGGATACTTCTCTCCGGCAGCTTTAATCCAGGCGATGTGATCGGGAAGTCCTGCATCTTTCAGATTCTTATAACATACATTCTCAAATTCACGTGAACGGAAAGAAGTTCCCATTCCATCGACCATTACGACGATAAAACCGAGTTCGGCAAGGGAAGTCATGTACCAGTTGTACGGGATGAAAGTCTTGGGTACATACTGGTCGCCGGGACCTTGGTAAATGTATTCGATAACCGGATACTTCCGGTTCGGGTCGAAGTTAGTGGGACGAACAATCAGTCCCCACATATCCGTTTTGCCGTCACGCCCCTTGGCGGTAAATACTTCCGGTGCTTTCCAGCCTTCTGCTTCCAGACGACTGATATCGGCTGTCTCCAGCGGCATCACCACCTTGCCATCTTCGGCACTGCGCAATACGGTAACAGGAGCTTTGTTTACCATAGAGTAAACGTCTACCAGATAATTCATATCTCCCGAGAACCAGGCACGGTGCATTCCTTCTTCCGGAGTAAGGCAAACCAAGTCTTTCCCGTCAAAACCAATGCGGTAATAGCGGATGAGATAAGGATCCTCACCGGGTTGTACACCATTTGCGGAGAAATAAATCTGCCGGTTGTCCTCGTCTACGCGGAGCACTTCGCGCACATACCATTTGCCGCGGGTTATCTGATGGACGGGTTGTGCGGTAGAGCGGTCGTACATGTACAGGTGGTTCCAGTTATCCCGTTCGCTCATCCAGATGATGTGCTTGTTATCCCTTAGGTCGTGGCGGAAACGGCGGGTATAATTCACGTATTTGTCGCTGGTTTCTTCTATCAGAGGACGTACGGTGCCTGTCTCGGCAGAGAGTTCAAGTACACGATATGCCTGATGTCCGCGCTGGTTGTACTCGAAGGTAACGGAACGGCTGTCAGGGTTCCATTCGGGACCGTATATTTCATACTGCCGGTCGAAGAGGTCGGTGCTGGGGATGATGCCTCGTCCTGTTTCAACTTCATAAATGCAAGGTATCTTGAAAGGAAGTTCGTCTCCCGGTTTGGCATATTCCTGCTTGTGCAGTTTCGGTTGGAGCTGATCTGCCGGAGAAGACTCTACATAGTACACATAGCGTTTCTCTACTGGGCGGATTTTGCAGGATGCCACTTTTTTGCTGTCCGGAGACCAGCGGATATAAACTGAGTAATAGTTGCTGAGTGTACCGTCAAGGCTCAACTGCTTCTCTTTTCCCGTGGCAAGTTCCTTCACATATACATTCTGATTTTTGATATAGGCGGTATACTTTCCATCGGGTGAAGTTACGGGAGCGGCTTCTTTTTCGTCATCCCGTTCCATCCAGTGTTTTTGTGGTGCATTGCGGTCGGGCAGGGCACCTTCATTTACCAACTGATTTTTGCGGGTGGCGTACATCCAGCGCTGATTACCAAAAACAAAACGAAGCGTATCTAAGCTCGGGTTCACTCGTAGCCGTTCCAGTTGGATTGCTTCGGGCTTTACTTTTTTGCCGGATGCGTTGCTCAGTGCGCTTGCCAGACGCTTGTGGTCGAACAACTCCTTTCTGTTTTTCTTGTCTGCGTTCACCGATACGTAGATACGGCCTTCGGGCGTATTGCGTACATACCAGAACTGATGTGTGCCTTCTATCCACTGCGGCGTGACGCTGGAGTAGAAAACTTTGTTGGCACTGAATTTCTCTCTCAATGCGTAGGCACGGTTATAATCGTCCACTGTGCCTTGTGCGAAAGCCATGCCCCCGCTAAGGAGCATGGCTATCGACAAACCTAACTTACAAACATTCATATCTAACTAACCTTTATTGTACTTCCCATTCATAAACACCTGCTGCATTTTTGTCCGGCAGGGTGATTTCCAGTTTTACTGATTTGGTCTTCACGGGATCAAAGTTTACGGTGTTTCCCGCACCTTTTACAACGCCATATTTGTCGACACCTGTGACGGGTTGCCACTGGCCTTGTGCATCTTTATAATATATCTTCCAGCTTTTCGGTACACGACAACCGCCCCAGGGAGCATCGTCGAACCAATATACGGTGGAGCTTGATACGGTAGCTTCTGCCGGGAACTCATACGTGATCCATTCCGTAGTTCCCTGTTTGGGCCACCAATGGTAGTAGGGCAGGGAACGGTCGTTCTCATCTTTCGGAACCAGGCGGTCGTTGATGGCTGAAATGGAGCTTGCGCGGTGGGATGCGTCTATTTTACTTTCCGAAGCCAGTGTGGCAGGCATGGCGGGGCGGGATGCGCTCAGCTCTTGTGGCAACCATACTTCCATAGCTCCCGAACCACGGTGGGCCCATGCGTAGTAAGGTATCAGTGTCAGGTTCACATCGGTAGTGGTCAGGCGACCCTGATCGTCATAGCCAAGTGTCTGTGCGCCGGTCTTCAATTGGTTGATGCCATACAGTAGATCGGGCTTTTCCACCACTTCAAACTTCGGGTTACGGTTCATGAATACGCTGAAGATGTCGAAGTTGTTATCCGGGAATTCTGCACAGTATACAATCGGTCCGCGTTCTACGGCAATGCGTCCACGGTCGGCTTCCACCTTATTGTTGGCTTTCACGGTGCGCGGTTCCATGTCGAAGTGTACTTCCACCTTATCACCCTTTTTCCAACGGCGGTCGATGCAGAAATAACCATCTTTCAGTTCATTCTGTACGGCTTCTCCGTTTACTTTCACTGTGTATTTCAGACGCTTGCCGTCACTATAGGTATACAGGTCACTGGGGACTACCTGACCCCGAACCCATCCGGGAATACGGACTTTCAGGTTGAACTGTCCGGCGTTATTCTTGTTGATGCCGATGGTAATGTCACCGTTCCACGGGTATTTGGTGGTTTGCTCGATAGAAACAGCTTTGCCACCCACTTTCAGGTCGGAAGTGTTAGACATGAAGAGGTTGACGTAAACGTCCTTATCCTTCACAGCGTAGATATATCCCGGCAGGGACGGGATGAAACGGCAGATGTTGGACGGGCAGCAGGCACAACCGAACCAGGGCTGGCGTTGATGCTGTCCCATACTTTCCAGCGGGTTGGGGTAGAAGAAACCGCCACCGTCCAGGGATACGCCTGAAATCAGACCATTGTATAAAGTGCGTTCCAGTACATCGTAGTATTTGGATTCACCGTGCAGGAGGAAAAGACGGTAGTTGACATACACGTTGCCGATGGCAGCACAAGTCTCGCAATAGGCTGACATGTTGGGCAATTCGTAGTTCTTGCCGAAAGCCTCTCCGGCTGCTGTAGCTCCGATACCGCCGGTGATGTAATATTTCTTGCCAACGATATTGTCCCAGATGCGGTCGATGGCATGAATGTAGGCGGTGTCTCCCGTCAGGGCGGCTACGTCGGCCATACCTGCATACATATATGCGGCGCGAACGGCGTGTCCCACAGCTTCATCCTGTTGAACCACCGGCTTATGTGCCTGGCTGTATTCATCGGTACGACTGGTATATCCACGCTGGTCGAGGAAGAACTTGGCCTGGTCGAGGTATTTCTGGTCTCCGGTAACCAGATAAAGTTTGGCAAGTGCCATTTCGGCAATCTGATGTCCGGGGACACGAATTTGCTGCCCTTCGCCTGTACCGATTTCACGGCATACGCAGTCGGCGTATCGGATGGCGATATTGAGGAAGTTCTTCTTCCCGGTAGCCTGGTAGTGGGCGATGGCGCCTTCCACCATGTGTCCCAGGTTGTAGAACTCGTGGCTCAGGTCTTCTACCTTTTCCCAACGTTTGCTTCCCGCCCATTCATGGGGATGTTTCGGATTCATGGTGCGGCTGGTGTAGAGGTATCCGTCCGGTTCCTGTGCGGCGGCTACAATGACGAGCACGCTGTCAATGTATTTGGCCAGTTTCTTATCGGGATACGTCTGCAACAGGTAGCTGGCACCTTCGATGGTTTTGTATACGTCCGTATCGTCGAAAGCCAGTCCGCCTACTTTAATGGTATCACTGGGATGGGCTGCGTTGACGAAGTTCTGGTATCTTCCGGTTTCCTCGCATTTGCTGAATGCCAAGGGGATGGTTACCTCTCGGCTCGCGTTGAGACGTTGTCCCCAGAAGGAGTCGGTTACTTTCACCGAGGTGAAAGGTACGGGATCGATGGGATACCCGTGCGATTGGTTTTTCACTTGCGCCTGACTGCCTACGGTGGCGGCAACCAGCAGGGTGGTAACTAATACTTTTCTCATGGTTATTATTCGTTTTATGGTATTATTTCTTGATTGGAATATATTCGTCCCATAGTTTCAGTGAATGCAGGTAGCCCGTGAACGGCCAGTTGTGTTCTGCATTCCGCCCCAAAGTTACGTATTGTGATGGTTTTATTAGCAATTGAATATCTTTTTCGCTAATTAATTTACCATTGATATATACTTGTTCTATGCGGCCGTCGAAACAAATATAGATATGCTGCCATTTGCCGGTCAGCTCTTTCATGTCCTTGTATCCGGCATCTTCGTACCAGCCGTAGTGGTTGATGACACCGCATCGGGGCTCCGTGCCATTGACGAGCATAATCTTTTCCAATTCGTCATGCGAAGTCGTGAAGTCGGCTACACATTCGTTTTCGGCAATAGAATCATTCAGTATCCAGGCTTCCAATGTATAGGGGGCATTGTCCAGCAAGGTTGCAGGCAGGGAGAAGTTGGACTGGAATACCTGATGACCATCAAAACTGAAACTCTTTTTTCCTTCCACTTCCTTAATGATGGAGGGGGCTTTGTGGGCTTCGAAGTATCCTTCTATTCCATGATTGGAAAGATAATGTACGGTGTCGCCTACGGCGAAGTCATCAGCGGTGATGCTTACTACTAGGCCACGCTTTCGCTGATCAGCAGCCGGTAAGCGGACGATATCCGTAGTGGTATCATATTCCTGTTCGGCAGGTGCCTGTTTCCAGTTATAGTAGCGCAGATTAGTGATGATTAAGGGTTCGGCTCTGCTTTGAAGCGAAATCACACCGGATGAAAGGGCAGGTTCCGCTTCGTAGCTTTGCCATCTACCTAACCTATGAACTAACCCACTAATTGTATGCTCTTTGGAGGGAGAAAGTAACGGATGACGGTATTCTAGCGTAGTGCCCGGTTCGAGAACCAGTGCGTCGCGTCCGTCAATGCGCTCGGTGCGAGCTGATCCTGCTTTCAGGATAAAAGCACCTCCTAACATTCCTTCATTATTCTGCCATTGGCGGCCATTCCAGTCGGCGGCTGTCAGTCCGAGCCATTGTTGGGGAGCGGAGTCTTCGATACCGGAAAATACCTTGACGTTCCAGATTGCGCTACCGAAGCCGTTCTTCTGTCCGCCGGTATAGGTGAGGCGCACGAAGCGGGCTTTGGCTTTTCCGAAATCTACCATTGGGCTGCCTGCCAGATGATTGTTCCGCTTGTCGGCAAAGATAGTCCAGCGTTTACCATCTGTTGAGGTTTCAATCAGGTATTGATAGAACTGAGTGCCATATTCAAATTGTGTCCAGATCGTTTGTATCTGTTGGGGGCGTCCCAGGTCTATTTCAAGCCATTCCTGTCCCATGCCGCGCGGACGCCATAAAGTTCCGTTGTTATCATCTACGGCATATTCAGGACGGAAGTTGTCATTATAAGAGGAAGAGGCACGCACGCTTTTACCAAAGGCGAGGTTGTTTGATTTAACAACGGAGGGGGCCAGTGCACCTACGCCGTCATGAGTAGGGATGATTTTCTGAATCGTCCCGTCTGCATTGAATGTCATGCGGTCGATGGAAAGCTGGCGGTGGAAACCACGGTTGGAGTGTGGATTATCGTGGCGGTGATAAACGATATAGTAATCATTGCCTTCCTGAAGGATACTGTGGTGGCCGGGACCGTGAATGGTTCCGTCAGCATTGGTTTCGAGGATACAGCCACCATAGGTGTAAGGACCCAGAGGCTTGTCTGAAGTGGCGTATTGCACACGGTATGTGTGGTCGTGACAGGAACCGGAGGAATACATAAAGTAGTAGGTTCCATTGCGTTTGATTACAAAAGGTGCTTCGAAGAAATCGGTGGCTTCGGTATTGGGGATGAGGCGGGTTTCGGTAAAACTCTTCAGATCGGGAGCTAATTTTCCGGCACCGCAACCGAAACCTTTGTAAATGCCCCAGGTTCCCCAGTACATATAGACTGAACCGTCATCGTCCACAAATGTTTGTCCATCCAGAGTGATGGCATTTGTTACGAAGCGGTCGGGGATAAGGACCGCTTCGCTATTGCCCAGGATATTCTTCCACGGACCACGGGGAGTTTCACTGACTCCGCAATGGATGATACAGGGCTGGCAGTAAAAGTAGTAGTACTTCCCATCAGAGTGCTGCATCACATCGGGTGCCCATATCCAGTGACTGTCGGGCCAGTTCATGGGCATCAAGGTCCAGTTTACAAAGTCCTTGCTGGTCCATACTTGTGCGGGGCCAAAGCCTGCACCACTGCCATCGGTAGTGGCATACATATAATAAGTATCACCAAACTTTTTGATAGTAGGGTCGGCGAAATATCCGGGAATCACGGGATTACCCGTTCCCGGAGCATTGAAAGCGGCCTGTGCAAAGGCAGAGACAACTCCTATTAAAAAGGAAGTGATTAAAAGGATGGTTCTATTCATATTGTTACTTTATTGTTAGAAAAATTACTTGCACCGCGCAGCAAACTTTGCTCCAGCGCTACGCTGGTCATTTATGTATTTCATTATTAATCGGTATCTCTATTTCATAAAAATATTCTTTCAACAGCTTGTACATTTCCGGATCGTAAGCTTTCAGCTTTACGCGACGATTCATAGAATTGTGTATGCCATTGGCAGGATCAGCGTAACGGTTACAGTTAAAGAAAGACTGTACACATTCAGCAAAATACTCTTCTTTGTTACTTAATGCATAAGTACCGGCCCATAGTCCTTTTTCTCCAGCACTTTTCCACAATACTTCCAGTCGGTCGTTGAAATCCGGTTCCATACCTGCAATTCCTACCATATGTATCAGATGGGCAAATTCATGAATCAGAATATTCTCGCCCGTATATTTATCTTGTGGCAAGGCCAATAGATTCTCTTCCCCGCAACTGGCGGAGAATTCGTCTTCCGGTGCCCCACCGAAACCACGGGCACGCCAGTTCCAGTATGCAATGCTGTCCGGCGAATTGCAGATATGTGCAAACTCCGGTAAATCACAAGTATCTTCGTCTTTACCGATAACCATCACGTGACAACCTTTTTTCACCATATGCGCTTTTACATCCGGACGTTTTGATAGCATCAGACTGATGATATCACATGCTTTTAGCAACGCTTCATCACTTACCTTTTCGGAGGAAGTGACATACAATCCCTCAGTTTCAATGTATTTCTTATAAAAAGAAGGAATATTCTTTCTCTCGGGTATGGACGTTACTTCACCCCGCACCGGATATAACTCAAGCTTCATCGCGAATCCCCCGCCCGAAGCTAAATGTATCTTTATCCGGCTGTTTTTGTCTATAATCAGTTTCTCTGTACGATAATCTTCCGCTTGCTTGTTCGCATTAATACCATCAGCAAAGAGTGTGGCTGTATAGCGAACATTGGAAGGCAGGAACGAAAAGTCAAGTTCTACATCACGTTCATCCCAGTTTGTCATCCCGCCAATGTACCAGTTGATATCTTTCTTTCGTACACTGACGATATATTCTCCCATTTTACCTGCGGCGATAAAGGTAGAATCCGTCTCCACAGGAATTGAAGTGATGAAGTCCACACATTCCTGTTCATTCAGATAATTCGTCGGAGCATCGCACATCATGGTGAACGGAGAATCGTGTACAATATAAGCGGCCAACTGATGACAACGGGTTCCCATACTCATCGGTGAGTAATAGACGGCACGCCAGTCGGCTTTCGTTGCATTGCGCATGGCACCCGGAGTATAATCTACCGGACCTGCCATCATACGGATATAAGGGAAGATCACATCGTAAAGAGGCATGTTATTCTTGATATCCGTCCACTTCACCTCTTCCATACCGAACAGGCTCTCAAAGTTGATGATATTCGGATAAGTGCGATTGATACCTGTAGGTTTGTAAATGCCATGAAGGTCGAGTGTCAACTTATGTTTTGCCGTGGCATCAGCGATACGATATACCATTTCAACGGCAGTCTGATCGTCACGATCCAGAAAGTCTACTTTGAAGCCTTTGATACCCATTTCGGAGTACTTCTTGCAGGCGATTTCCAGTTGTTTGTCGAGTACATTGAATACTGTCCAAAGAATAATATCAACTCCTTTCTGTTTTCCGTAGGCGATTAGTTCGGGAAGATTCAGTTCGGGTACAACGGTCAGCATATCACCGCTTTTCGGATTATACCAACCCTCGTCGAGCACTATAAACTCTATATCATTCCTGCTGGCGAAGTCTATGTAATATTTATAGGTATCCATATTGATACCTGCCTTAAAGGGGACACCTTTCAGATTCCAGTCATTCCACCAATCCCAGGCCACTTTTCCGGTCTTTATCCATGATGTGTCACCTATGCGATTGGGAGATGCCAGTGCATACACCAGATTATTAACAGGCATATCCGTATCCTTTTCAGTAACAGCCAGTACGCGCCAGGGATAAGTACGTGCACCACTACTGCGTGCTATGAAATCACTGGTTTCTGTTACATACTCCTGCATACGCCAAGGATAGAAATCTGTTTGGGTAGGGTAGGAAGCAAAAACACCTTTTAGCCCATATCCATCTTTCTGAGATTCTACAAACATTCCCGGATATGCTTCAAGATCAGATTCCAGTAGAGTTAATTTGGTTTTACCGCAGTCCACTGTAACGGGTAGGAAAGCTACTTTCGGTTGTGCCTTCGATAGTGGGGTAACATCGTATATATTTTGAAAAGCCATTGCCATCGGCTTTTTGTCATTCGTCGTATAAGGAAGATAAGCTGTATAATCTTGATTAAAGTTGAAATCGGCTATTTCATTTTTGACTGTAATATCTGCTGTACGTGTAGTATAGAAACGGTAGGCTACTCCATCATCATAAGCGCGGAAAGTAACTCCAAAACCATCTATCAACTTCAAGTCGAGTTCATTGCATGCAGCAACGAACTCCTTGAAGCGGTAGAAAGGGGATTCTACATTATCCCTGATCTTTTTCCTTTTTATACCAGTTACCTGAGAGTTGTTTCCTATTTCGGTTCCGTCAGCCAGAACCAAGCCTATGTTAGAAAGAGAGAGAATTGTATCCTTTTCGTGCATTATCTGATAAGATAATTTGTCTCCGGTACTGATTTCTACTTTCAGTTTTCCGTCGGGAGATGTCAGTGCGTATTTCTTTCCGGATGCTGCTTCGAGTGAATTATTTCCGCAATACAGAAATAGGGAAATAATGACTAATTTGAAAGAGAGGTTGTTTTTCATAATTCGGTTAATTCTTATTTGTCTGTTTGCAAAGTAAAAGAAAAAAGAGCGAACGGAAAGACTGAATAATATAATGAAATAAAAGAATAGTCCAAAAGATACCTTTCTGTGGCCTTCTGAATGGCTGTTTGTAGTATTCTTGTATTCGATTGGACTATTTTTTCATTCATTTGCATGTACTTATCTGATTCTTATTTATCTCGTATTTAGGGCGTAGCTTCTTTGTACCTTTAAAATGATAGTTCTTCATGAATTTGAATTTAAAATTAAAGGTTTCTTTTTCTTTCGATAGAGGTGAGCTCATCCATCTTTCGGCAACAAAGGAAAACAAATAAGGGCAAAGCTGTTAATGCTTATAAATCAAATCATAGGGGGTAATTAATCAACTCTAAATTGACTAATTACCCCCTATGATTTGAACAAAATTACCTGAAATAATCGGGTGCTTTGCTGCTTAATTAAGATGGATGGGTACTTTCTTCTCTTTTATCTGTTTCTGATATTCGCCGGGCCGAACGCTTCTTTCTCCTTGTATAATAAGAAAGAGTAGATAGGGAGTAAGTAAGGAGTAGGTGCATTCCGGATATCTGTCTGGTTGGGTGTAGTTTTTGAATGATCATTATATGTGATGAATATGAGAAGCACTTCCTGTAAAATATTACAGATTCAGTTAATAATTGGTGTTCCGTTCCCTTTTCGTTTGTCATTTATGGGCTTATTGTGCATAGTACCTACAGGTATGAAAAAATAATCCAATATATGAAATGATTGTCTAAATCCCCTTCTGAGGCTTTGTGACTCGACTATTTTAGCATTCATATAGATTATTGTTTTATCCTGTTAAAAAAGAAATCCATTACTTTGTAATACGCTAATTGCAAGAAGAATTATGAAATCCATATCTTTATTACATATTATGAATAGAATAACTAAATACTTTTTCGGTAGTGTTGCCCTTTTTAGTATGAGTGCTTGTAACAACTCGTATGTTCAGCCCGATGCACCGATAAAAGAAGTTCCCTTTACTCAAGTCCACTTGGATGATAACTTCTGGACTCCACGCATTGAAACCAATCGTACTGTTTCCATACCTTCAGCATTTAAGGAATGTGAGAAGAATGGACGCTTTGATAACTTCGCCATAGCTGGTGGTCTGATGAAGGGAGAACATCGCGGTGACTTTTCTTTTGATGATACTGATCCTTATAAGATTATAGAAGGAGCCTCTTATTCGCTGGCTGTGAAATATGATAAAGCGCTGGATGCTTATCTGGATAGCGTTATTACCTTGATTGCTACTGCTCAGGAACCGGATGGCTATCTTACCACTTGTGTTACTAATAAATGCTATCGCCTTTCCGGTTGGTGGGGAAAGAGTCGTTGGGAAAAGATTAATAGTCATGAACTTTATAATAGCGGTCATTTGTATGAAGCTGCCGTTGCTCATTATCGTGCAACAGGGAAGCGTAATCTCCTTGATGTGGCTATCAAGAATGCCGACTTGGTATGTGAGGTCTTTGGTCCGAATGAAGGACAGAAGCATGTTCCTTCCGGGCATCCTATCGCTGAAATGGCCCTTGCTAAGTTATATAAGGTGACAGGTGATGAAAAGTATTTGAAAATGGCTAAATACTTTGTAGAGGAAACCGGTCGCGGAACAGACGGACATCGTCTCAGCGAATACAGCCAAGACCACAAACCCATTTTGCAACAAGATGAAATAGTAGGTCATGCCGTACGTGCAGGATATCTTTATTCCGGTGTTGCCGATGTAGCTTCATTAACTCAGGATACTGCTTATTTCAATGCTTTAAGTCGTATCTGGGAAAATATGGCAAGTAAGAAGCTTTTTATCACTGGTGGTATCGGTTCACGTCCGCAGGGTGAAGGATTTGGTCCTAACTATGAATTGAATAACCATACCGCATACTGTGAGACTTGTGCTGCCATTGCCAATGTATATTGGAATCACCGTATGTTCCTGGCTACGGGTAATGCCAAGTATGCCGATGTACTGGAGCGTGCTCTTTATAATGGAGTTATTTCGGGTGTTTCACTCAGTGGCGATAAATTTTTCTATGATAATCCGCTTGAGTCTATGGGGCAACATGAACGCCAGCAATGGTTTGGTTGCGCTTGCTGTCCGGGTAATGTAACGCGTTTCATGGCTTCCGTACCTTTTTACATGTATGCTACTCAGGGCAATGATATTTATGTCAATCTTTATATCCAGAGTAAAGCCGAATTGAATACGGAAACTAACAATGTAAAATTGGAACAGATCACAACCTATCCGTGGGATGGCAAAGTCAGCATTTTCGTTAATCCCGAAAAAGAACAGGAGTTTGCTTTGCGCGTTCGTATTCCGGGATGGGCACAGGATGCTCCTGTACCTACGGACCTTTATTCGTTTACTGATAAGGCAAAGGCTTACACTATCTCTATTAATGGCAAGAAAGTAAATGCCACGCAACTGGATGGTTATGCTACGATTCTCCATGACTGGAAGACTGGAGATGTTGTGGAAATTAATTTCCCGATGGATGTCCGCCGTGTGAAAGCGAATGATAATGTAGAAGATGACCGTGGTAAGCTTGCTATTGAGCGTGGCCCAATTATGTTCTGCCTGGAAGGTAAAGATCAGGTTGACAGCATTGTCTTTAATAAGTTTATTCCTGACGGAACTTCAATGGAGGCAACTTACGATGCTGATTTATTAAACGGTGTCATGGTGTTGACTGGTACAGCTAAGGAAATAGAAAAAGATGGTAGTGTGAAAGAGGTTCCTTTCAAAGCCATTCCTTATTCCACTTGGAACAATCGTGGTGCAGACCAGATGGCGATATGGATTCCTGAAGCTGCAGAGTATGCCCGTCCTACTCCAGAGCCAACAATCGCCAGCAAGGCACATACACTGATGATACAAGCACCTATCCAGAAAGATGCTCCTGAATCTGCTTCAGTTGAAACTTGGGCATGGGGTGTGAATGACCAGTGGGAACCAAAGCGCTCATCGGATATTTCCAAACCTTATCACTACTGGTGGTTGAGAAATGGAACACAGGAAACTTTGGCTTATCAATTTGATCAACCTTATACGATTTCAAACGTAGAAGTGTACTGGTTGGATTTCGATCATTATGACGGGGATTTCCGGGTGCCGGAAAGTTGGAAACTCTACTATAAAGATGGTAAAAGCTGGAAAGAAGTAGAAGCTTTGAATGAATATACGGTAAAGAAAGACTGCTACAACAGCCTTGATTTTAAACCGGTGAAAACGACAGGACTGAAAATAGCTGCCCAATTGCAGAAAGGTGCATCGGGTGGGGTTATTGAATGGAAAGTAAACTAATAGTTTTATCTTGATTTAGTGAATTATAACTTGTAATAAAATATTAACCTTTAAATTAAAGATGTAGTATGAATACACATGAAAATCGAGCCTTGTTCAGCAAAGCTGTCCTAAAGGCAACAATCTGCCTTTTCCTTGCAGCAGGTGCCAGTGTAAGCCAGGCATTTGCATTCTCGGAAGTGACAGAGACTATGAGGACGGAAATTGTACAGCAAACAGGTACTATAACTGGTAAAATTATAGATTCCAATGGTGAAGCTATTATTGGTGCCAGTGTAGTGGTGAAGGGTACGTCCAACGGTACAATAACAGATATTGATGGAAATTTTACATTAACTGTTCCTGTAAAGGCAATCTTGACTGTTTCTTATGTGGGATATGAGACCGTGTATGTTCCGGTAGATGGAAAAAAAACATTCAGTATAACTTTAAAGGAAGATACTGAGATGCTTGATGAGGTAGTGGTTGTGGGATATGGTACCCAGAAAAAGGCTACTTTGACAGGATCTATATCTCAAGTGGGCGGAGATGAAATTAAAAAACTAGCTGCTGCCAATCTAACGAATACACTTGCAGGTAAAACAGCCGGTGTTATTGCTAATACACGTTCTGGTGAACCTGGCGAAGATAATGCTGATATCCTGATTCGTGGTAAGGGAACCTTGGGAAGTACTGCTCCGCTAATTGTAGTAGATGGTATTGCCGACCGTTCATTCAGTCGTTTGAATCCCGAAGATATTGAATCCATCTCCGTATTAAAGGATGCTTCTGCTGCTATTTATGGTGCACGTGCTGCTAATGGTGTTATCTTGGTTACCACCAAACGTGGTGCTGAAGGGAAAGTGAAGGTTAATTATAGTGGTAATGTATCATTCTCTCAACCGACACGCATCCCTGAAATGTTAAATTCTTATCAGTATGCTACTTATGTCAATGAGTTCGATGCAGCACAAGGTAATACACCTACTTATTCGGAAACAGCTATGGCTAAAATCTTGGACGGAAGCGATCCTATCAGCTTTCCTGATACGGATTGGTGGGACTCTGTAACGAAAAATTGGGCTACTAATACCCAACATAGCCTTTCGGTAAGCGGTGGAAATGATAAACTCTCATTCTATTCTTCGGCACAGTATGCCTATCAAGATGCTATTTATAAGAATACTCCACAGGATTATAATCAATATCAGTTCACTACTAATATTGATGCGAAGATTAATAAATCCATTAAATTCAGTATGGATATTCTGGGGCGCCAGGAAGTACGTAATCGTGGTATTTACTCTACGGAAGATTTATTCGGATACTTCCTTACTACCAATCCGATGTCGGCGCCTTACTATCCGAACGGATTGTTGAGAATTGGATATGACGGTATCACTAACAATGCGCTTTTGATGGTATCTGATACTCCGGGAACCAATAAGACTAATTATCATACCTTGAATCTGAAACCTAAGGTTCGCATTGATCTGGATGCACTTACTCCCGGATTGTATGCTGAAGGTTACGCAGCATTGGATTATTCATTCAATGACGGTAAGAGTATAAATACGCCTTATGATATTTATTCTTATAGTTCTGCTACTGATGAATACACTAACCATAAAGATGCGACGGGTGCTATCAGTGTAAATTCATGGTCAAATAAGAGCAATACTATTACATTGAATGCCCGTATAGGATATACACGTACTTTTAATGAAGCCCATCGTATCGATGCTTTTGCTTCTTACGAACAGAGTAAATATAATTATAGCTCTTTAAGTGGCTACCGTACTAATTATCTGTCTTCTGCATTACCAGACTTAGACTTTGGTAGTAAAGTGGATGCTGATAAGGACAATGGTGGAAATTCTACAGAAACAGCACGACAGAATTGGTTCGGACGTATCAATTATGGTTATAAGGATAAATATCTGGCAGAATTCACTATCCGTTATGATGGTTCCATGAACTTTGCCCAAGGTCATCGTTGGGGTGTTTTTCCTTCTGTATCGGCTGCATGGGTCATTTCTCAGGAAGACTTCTTTGAACCTTTGCTGAATGTTGTCAATTTCTTCAAGATTAAAGGATCATGGGGTATGATGGGTAATGATAATATTACCGCTTATCAATATTTATCGATGTATTCTTTTAATAGTAGTGCATCGTATGCGTTCGGTACGGACCCAAGTTATGTGCAAGGTGTTTATGAAACACGTACTGCCAATCCGTTAGTAACCTGGGAAAAGGCTAAGACATGGAATGTAGGTTTCTCAGCACAATTCTTGAGCGGAAAGTTGGGCTTGGATTTTGACTACTTCCAATCACGTCGTAATGATATTCTAATTACTCGTAATGCTTCTGTTCCTACTTATTCAGGATTGTCTTTGCCGGCGGAGAATCTGGGTAAAGTTAAGAATCATGGTTTTGAGGTAGTTGCTACTTATCGTGATAAGGCAGGTGATTTTGAATGGGGAGCAACAGGTAATCTTACTTATGCCAATAATGAAGTGGTTTATATGGACGAAGCTACAAAGACTCCCGAATGGCAGCGTGCAACGGGACATCCCATTGATGGTATCACAGTATATAAGGCTATAGGTATTTATCAGACACAAGAAGAAATCGATGCTACTCCGCATCTTCCGGGTACTAAACCGGGTGACTTGATTTATCAGGATACAAATGGTGATAAAAGCATTACATGGGATGATGCAATCAGAATAGATAAATCGACCACTCCGAAATGGATATTCGGTTTGACATTGAATGGTGCATGGAAGGGAATCGACCTGAATGTATTTTTCCAAGGACAGGCTGATGCAGAACAGTTGGTTATGCCAACTATGAATATGCCTACTGATTTTTATGAAGGTCGTTGGATAGAAACCAATACTGCCGAAGAGAATGCGAGTGCTAAGTGGCCCCGTGCTTTTATGAAAGCAGCTGCCGTAGATAATCGTAATTCCCTTTCATCAACTTGGTGGCTTCGTAATGCTTCATTTGTCCGTTTGAAATCAGTGGAATTGGGATATACTTTCCCGAATCTTATGGTAAAGAAATTGGGTCTTGAGAAGTTACGTATCTATGCTAATGGAAATAATCTTTTCACGATTGACAGTATGGGCATCTTCGACCCTGAAATGACAGCTGGTATCAAGGGCTATCCTATCCAACGCACCTTGACTTTTGGAGTAAACGTTACATTCTAATTATTAACCTTTAATGAGAAACAATATGAAAAGAAATATATTAAAAGGAGCTTTTTGGGTTCTGCTGAGCATTAGCACGGTATCTTGCTCAGACTTCTTGGATATCAATCCGCACGATTCTATAAGTGATGCGGCTGTATGGGAAAATATGGATTTGGCAGAAGCATTCCTTAATAATTGCTATACTTATGTGGAAGGAGAAAATGAAAACGGTGTACCTTTCTGTAGTTATACGGATGAATTGTTTCATCGTACCGGCTATGCAACGGAAGTTTATACATTAGGAAATGTTTCTTGCGATAATTACAATGTCGGTTTTTCGGAAGCCAGAGGTAATACATGGAACTTTTATTATAGTGGTATTAAAAAGGTGAATCAGTTGCTTGAGAATATAGATAAGGTACCTGCTGTTTCCGATAGTGAAGAGACCCGAAAAGCAGAAATTATCGGGCAGGCTTATTTTCTACGTGCTTTTTTCTATCATCAGCTTTACTCACTTTACGGGCGCATTCCTTTGGTAGACCATACGTTTGATATTGATTCCGATTGGGTGGAGACACGTGCTGATATGGATGATGTAGCAGATTTTATCGTAAAAGATTGTGAGAGTGCAATTGAAAAGTTACCTTTAAAATATGAAAGTAGTGATGATTTTGGACGCGCTACCCGGGGAGCTGCTATGGCAGTGAAAGCTCGTACTTTGCTCTATAAGGCAAGTCCTTTGTTTGGAGAACCTTCTACGGAGAAATGGCAAGAGGCTGCTAAGGCAAGCAAGGATATTATTGATTTAGGAGTATACAGTTTACCTACTGTCAGCAGTAGTGAAGAATATGCAGCTCTGTTTTACAATACGCAGAATCCCGAAATAATTTTCGAGAAACTGTATAACAATAAAGGTACTTATGGAAGTGCTCTACACTATTTGTTCCAGTCTCCTAATGGCCCTTACAATGGCTATAATGGTTGGGGAGTATGGTTGCCTACTTATGATATTGTAAATGCTTTCCAGAATGAAGATGGTAGCAAATATACGGTGAAGGGCTTAGCTTCTTATAATATTTCATTACCTAGCGTTGATCCGGAAACAAATCAGATTATTTATAAAGATGCAACTATTGAGGCTACTGAGATCAAACCTTGGGAAGGTCGTGAAATGCGCTTTTATGCTAATATTTTATATGATGGAGCCATGTGGGGGTATGGAGATGATAACCATGCTATAGCTATTTACGAACCAGGTGAAGAAGGGGTGCTTCCTGGAGAACAGTCACCCAGCTATACGGATGGAGAATATTGGAATGCAACTCAGACTGGTTATTATATGCGCAAATTCCTGGATCCAACTTATGACCAGTATAGTGAGACCATTATGGATACAACACCGTGGATATTCTTTCGTTTGGCAGAATTCTATTTGAACTATGCGGAATGCCAGATTGAACTTGGTAATAAGGATGAGGCTCTGAAGTATATTAACTATATTAGGAACCGTGCTCTGTTGCCTGATGCTCTCGGAACAGATATTCGCGCTGAATATGAATATGAACGTATGATTGAGCTGATGTTTGAGGGACAGCGTTTCTTTGATCTTCGCCGTTGGAAGAAAATGGAAACAATTTATTCTCAGGAGAACTGGCCTACTGGTTTAAAAATTTATAAACTGAAAGATGGTACATTGCTTTATCAGCATAATGAGAATCCTTTGCAACAACGTAAATTTGTTTCTCCACAAATGTACTGGATGCCTGTTCCTCGTTATGAATTAAATAAATGTCCTAATCTGGATGGAAAACCTTATGAAAATTAATAGAGAGCATTATTAATACTATAAAGGGTGAGTAACTGGAAGCGATGTATCAAAGTTTTTAGTTACCACCCTTTACTTAATTAAAGACTGTATGAATAAATATATTTTTCTTCTATCTACCTTCTTATTGGTTAGCTGTTGTTCTGAAGTTCAGAGTGCTACTGAAGTTCCAATGCCTTCCGGTAAAGAAATTTATATCCCTAAAGATTTGCAGGGTATGGATCTTCAAAATCCTGATAGTAAATGGAGTTATCACCGCATGGCATATACTGATAATTTCGTCATCTTCTGGGAAAAAGGTTTTGGAAATGATCTGTCTAATCCTCCTCAATTGGAAGGGCATGATATGAAAGTGGATTTGTCGAACTTAACGGAAAAATTGGAAAGTTTCTATCATTTCTTCCGAGATACCTTAAAGTTTTCCAAACCGGGTTCAAAGTGTGATAAGTATCGTATGATGGTCATGCTAAACTACTCTTTGGAAGGCACTGCCTATGGTGGTGATTATGATGGAGAAATCGGTGCATTATGGATTGCTCCCAATCGTGTGCAGGATAAGAAACTGAATTGCATTGCCCATGAATTGGGGCATAGTTTTCAGGCTCAGATCAGTTGTGATGGAGAAGGAGAGGCTTGGGGAGGATGCGGTTTCTTTGAAATGACCTCGCAGTGGATGTTATGGCAAGTAAATCCCGAATGGATCACTGATGAAAAATATCATTGGGATGCTTTCATGAAGCTGACTCATAAAGCTTATCTCCATTTGGAAAATATCTATCATTCTCCCTATGTACTGGAATATTGGGGTATGAAACGAGGATTGCCTTTTATTGCCGAACTCTATCGTCAAGGTAAGCAGGGAGAAGATCCGGTGATAACTTACAAGCGGATGACCGGATTAGATCAGAAGCAATTCTGTGATGAAATGTTTGATGCTCATCGTCATTTTATCAATTGGGATTTTCCTCGTGTATGGAAAGAAACTCGACCGTATGCCAATAAATATACTACCAGCTTAACCACTCTATCGGACGGATGGTATGGAATCGCACCGGACAACTGTCCCGAGAATTATGGATTCAATGCTATTCCGTTAGCTTTACCTGAACAGGGAAAGAAAGTGAAAGTAGAGTTCTGTGGAGAAGCAGGAAAGGAAGGATATAATGCAATTCATACGGATAAAGCTGATTGGCGTTATGGTTTTGTAGCTATAACGGAGGATGGCAAATCTATTTATGGGGATGTGAGTGATAATAGCGGAAAAAGTATTATTTTTACAGCTCCAAAAGTAAATAATTTGACTCATTTGTGGCTGGTTGTGATGGGTGCCCCTACTGAACATTGGATGAATCCCAATCCGGAGGAAAAAGATGCCCAATGGCCATATCGCATCAAAGTTACAGGAAGTAAACCTTTATAAACAAAATGCTATGCTTGCAAGGGCAATTTATGTAAATAGTCGTAACAATACGAGGGCTATCATTTATGCCTGTATTGCGGTGCTTAGTTGGTCTACTGTTGCCACCGCTTTTAAAATTGCTTTGACGCATCTTACTCATTTTGAGATGTTGTTGATAGCCAGTTGTACTTCATTACTTATATTTGCCCTTTTGCTGACCTTCCAGAAGAAGTGGAAACTACTGTCTGCATTGCCTACCCGGCAATGGGGATATTTTGCATTATTAGGCTTACTGAATCCAGTGGCTTATTATCTGGTGTTGTTTAAAGCTTATGATTTGTTGCCTGCACAAGTGGCTCAACCTATCAATTATGCATGGCCTATTGTGCTATTAATTTTGCTGGCCCTATTTGCCCGTCAGCCCATACCTCCGAAGAAATATATCGGTATGTTTATTTCTCTAGGTGGAGTAGTACTTATTTCTGTAGGAACCGGGCAGTCGGGTGGCATGGATATACCTGTTCATGGGTTGTTGTTGGCAGCATTGAGTGCCTTGTTGTGGGCTATGTACTGGATGATAAATAATAAATTTAAGGATCGGACAGATGGTAGCGTTGCACTGTTTATGAGCTTTTTGTTTGGTACGGCATATTTGCTGGTTGGCGCAATGATAGTGGGTGTTCACTTGAATACTTTGCCCGGTATCTTGTCAGGAATGTATGTCGGCGGATTTGAGATGGGGATCCCTTTCATCTTTTTCAGCCTTGCCATGCGGAAAACTACGAATCCGGCACTGGTCAATCAGCTTTGCTACCTGTCTCCCTTCTTGTCTTTGTTCTTTATTGCAATCATATTGGGTGAACAAATTGTGTTTACAACGTATATCGGCCTCATATTGATTGTACTGGGAATTATGTTCAACCAATATCTGGTAAAGAAATGAAAAAGATTATCCTTGCGATGGTAGCTGTTATGGTTCCGCTGATGCTTTCTGCCGGTTCTACTGATTTTTGGTTTCGTCATTTTTCGGTAGAAGATGGATTATCCTCCAGCGCTGTACGTGCTATTATGCAGGATAAATATGGCTTTATGTGGTTAGGTACGGATGATGGTCTAAACCGTTATGACGGTACCACTATTAAAATATACAGATTGAATCCGGAAGGAGTTAATGATTATATTTCATTTTTATACGATACTACAGATAGGATTTGGATAGGAACAGGGGACGGAGTTTATATTTATGATTATGAAACAGAGAACTTCGAGCCGTTTAAACTTCTGACTGCCAAAGGAGATAGCATTAAAACCAATGTGAATCATATTGCTGAAGACAGGGATGGTAATTTGTGGTTTTCAACCGTAGGTCAGGGAATCTTCAAATATAATGTATCCAAACATTATCTGGAGCGTTATGAGTTTAAAGATGCTGATGGATTGATGGCCAGCGTGTTGATTGATAGTGAAAATCAAATATGGGCTGTGACTAATTGGGGAAACCCGACTGTTTCTAAGTTGAATAAAGCGGAGAATAAATTTGAGCCTTTCCATATTACCTACGACACGGGTGGGTATGATTCCAACTCTTTGGTTATGCTGGAAGATTCTGAACACGCACTCTGGTTGGGAACCTGGGAGTGTGGTTTGCAAAAGATAGACCGGTATACCGGTAAGGCAACTACTTACTTGCATCCGTCGGACGGTAAAGGTGCAACGCATATCCACTCTTTGATGGAATATGCTCCCCATCAACTACTGATTGGTTCGGATGACGGGCTTTTACTGTTTAATACCCTTACATGCGAACACCAATTATTTACAGAAGATGAAACGAATCCTTATTCTTTGTCCAATCGTTTTGTTTATCCTATTGTAAAAGACCGTGAAGGTGGAATCTGGATAGGAACTTTCTATGGTGGTGTGAATTATCTGTCACCCAACACCGGGCAGTTTGAGTGCTTTGCTCATTCTCGTTTTTCCAATTCTGTCAATGGAACTGTTATCGGACGCTTTTGTGAAGACACTTACGGGCATATTTGGATTGCCTCTGATGATGGTGGTTTGAGTTGCTTTTCACCTAAAGATAAACACTTTACTCATTATCTACCCGATGAGCACGGAAATAGTCTTTCTTATCATAACGTACATGCACTTTGTATGGATGGTGATGATTTATGGATTGGTACTTATACGGGGGGAGTTAATGTGTTGAATACAAAGACAGGGGTATTCAGGGTTTATACAACTAAAGCGGGAGATCCCACTACCCTTGATAGAAGCAGTTCTTATGCTATCTTTAAGGACCGTGAAGCACGTATTTGGGTAACTTCCATGTCGGGAGTAAACTTGTATAACAGGGAAGAGGATAACTTTACCCGAATAAGAGATCTTGGTTCCTGGATCATGGACATAGATCAGGATGCCGATGGAAATATCTGGTTCTCTTCTCAGGGAAACGGGCTGTTCAAGTATGATCCGGATAAGCAGGAATGGACGAATTATGTACATAGCGGTGCCCCCGGTGCATTGATTAATGATCAGGTGAATTGTGTATTGATAGATGGAAATGGGGAAATGTGGATTGGAACGATGAACGGACTTTGCAAATACAATGCAAAGGAAGACCAATTTGAATTAATTCCATTGGATATTCCAAGCCGTAATATTTGTGCTATTATTGAAGATCAGCGTGTCTTATGGCTGACTACTACAAAAGGGCTGGTGCGATATGTTCCCGGAGAAAGTTGTCAGGTATTTACACGAAGCGACGGATTGCAAAGCGAGCAGTTTCTGGTGAATGCTGCTTTGAAAGCTTCCGATGGGAAAATCTACATTGGTTCTGTAAATGGGTTTAATGCTTTCTATCCTTATCAGATTAAAACGAACAAGGTACTCCCTCCGGTAATTATTACGGGACTGGAAGTATTCAATAAAGAGATCCGGATAGGTGATAAGTTGTTGCCGAAGGCTCTGAACCATATGGAACAGTTGGAATTATCTTATAAAGATCATGTCTTCAGCTTGCTTTATGCTTCATTGAGCTATTGTACGCCCGAAAAGAATCAGTATGCCTATAAACTGGAGGGTTTTGATAAAGAATGGAATTATGTAGGTTCTCAAAATAAGGCTACTTATACCAATCTGCCTGCCGGAACCTATACTTTTAAGGTGAAAGCTACTAACAACGATGGTATCTGGAGCGAGCAGGAAGCAAGCCTGAAAATAGTTATTCATCCGCCTTTCTATTGGAGTCTACCGGCCAAATTGCTTTATTTCCTGTTGCTGTGTGTGGCATTGACTTTCTTCATCCGCTTTCTGCTGAAAAGGAGTGAAAAGAAACATACAGCAGAAATTAAGCAACTGAATGTGAATAAAGAGAAAGAGGTGCATGAGGCTAAGATTAAGTTTTTCACAATGATAGCTCATGAAATCCGTACTCCGGTTTCGCTTATCATTGGTCCGTTGGAAAAGATTATGAGATCATCCATACCTATGCCGGCGATGCTGCGTGATGACCTTAATATTATAGACCGTAATAGTCAGAGATTATTGTTCCTGGTAAATCAGTTGTTGGACTTCCGCAAAGTGGAACAGGAGGGGATGACCATGAAATACACCTCACAGAATATTCGTCAATTGCTGGAGGCTGTTTGTGAACGGTTTAATCCTTTCATTAACCAACATGGTGCCCATCTTACGGTGGAGTATCCCGATGCGAATTTTACGGCTATGGTGGATAGCGAGGCAGTTACAAAGCTTATCAGTAATTTGCTGACGAATGCAAGTAAGTATACAAAAGATGAAGTTATCCTTTCGTGTGTGGTGCAACAGGAACAGCATACATTTGTAATCAGGGTAACGGATAATGGAATCGGTATAAGTAAGGAGGATCAGAAGAAGATTTTCAAACCTTTCTATCAGGCCATGGACAATAAACCCGGTACAGGTATTGGACTGAGTATTGTGAAAAGCATTGTGGAGTCTCATAATGGCTGCATAGAAGTGGAGTCTGAAGTCAATAAAGGATCGTCCTTTATAGTAACATTGCCCATCGAACAAAGTCAGGAAGCAATTCAGGAAGGGGAAACGAATGGATTGAATCCGGCAATTCCCGAGGATATTTTGTCGGAAAGCTTACCGGCGGCGGTCTCTAAGGATAAACCGGTCATGCTGATTGTGGATGATAACGAAGAAATGCTGAACTTCCTTTCCGGCAATTTCTCTAATCAATACTCTATTCTTACGGCTGAAGATGGGATAGAGGCTTTAAAAAAGTTGAAAGAGAATGATGTGACCCTGATTGTGAGCGATTGGATGATGCCGCGCATGGATGGGGTGGAACTTTGCAAGGCTTTGCGCGCTGATCAGGACATCAGTCATATACCGTTTATTTTGCTGACAGCTAAAACGGATACGAATTCAAAGATAGAAGGTATGGACTGCGGGGCGGATGCTTATATTGAAAAGCCTTTCTCGGTACAGTATCTGGAAGCATGTATTAAGAATCTGCTTGATCTGCGTAATTTGTTGCGTCAGAAATTCTCTAAAATGCCATTGGTACCGTTGAACAGTATTGCCAATAACTCTATGGATAATAAATTCCTTACCCGTATCAATGAGATTATAGAGCAAAACTTCTCAAATTCGGAACTGTCTGTTGATTTTCTGGCAGAAGAACTTTGCATCAGTCGTTCCGGATTATTTGCCAAGATAAAAACGCTGGCTAATGTTACTCCGAATGAACTGATTCAGATTGTGAGGTTAAAGAAAGCTGCTGCCTTGCTTTCAGAGAATAAATACCGGATCAATGAGATTTGCTATATGGTAGGTTTTAATAATCCATCTTATTTTGCCAAATGTTTCCAAAAGCAATTCGGTATCAAACCCGGAGAATTTGTTAATGGAAAAGAATAATTCTGTCAACAAATTCGTTCTATAAATTTGTACTATCTTTTTCTTTTCATACTTTTGTAAGTCAATTAATTTTTAAGAGTATGAATAAGAAATTACTTTTATCCTTATTTGCCCTTGTAGGTGTATCTGTCTGTCTTTCGGCAGCAGATGAAGCGCGTTTATTGCGTTTTCCGGCAACGAACGGGAACGAGATTGTTTTCTCGTATGCAGGCGATTTGTATAGAGTGCCTGTCACTGGAGGAGAAGCGCAGCGCCTGACTTCGCATGTGGGTTACGAAATGTTCCCTCGTTTTTCACCCGATGGCAAAACGATTGCTTTTACCGGTCAGTATGATGGAAATACGGAAGTATATACCATCCCGGCAGTTGGTGGAGAACCGCAACGCCTGACGTATACTGCAACGAATTCCCGTGATGACCTGGGCGATCGTATGGGACCTAACAATATTGTGATGACCTGGACACCGGATGGTAAACAGATCATTTATCGTAACCGTATCAGTGACGGTTTTGCCGGTAAGCTTTATTCTGTCAATCAAGAGGGTGGTATGCCCGAAATTATCCCTTTGCCCGAGGGTGGATTCTGTAGTTATTCTCCCGACGGCAAGCGACTGGCTTACAACCGTACCATGCGTGAATTCCGTACTTGGAAGTATTATAAAGGCGGTATGGCGGATGATGTCTGGATATACGATCCGGCAAAGAAATCAGTGGAAAATATAACGAATAATGTTGCTCAGGATATCTTCCCCATGTGGATCGGCGATGATATATTTTTCCTTTCCGACCGTGACCGCACCATGAATATCTTTGTTTATAATACGAAGACCAAACAGACGTCGAAGGTTACTAACTTTACCGAATATGATGTAAAGTTCCCGAGTGCTTCCGGCAATACCATTGTGTTTGAGAATGGTGGATATATCTATAAGATGGATGCTGCCACCCGTCAGCCCGAGAAAGTCAATATCAGTCTTGCTTCGGATAATATCTATGCACGCAGCGCCATAAAGAATGGAGCTAAATATCTGACAGCCGTCAGTGCATCTCCCGACGGAGAACGGGTGGTGGTGACTGCTCGCGGAGAGGTCTTTAATCTGCCCTCGACCAAGGGTGTGACGAAAAATATAACCCGCACTCCGGGTGCCCACGAACGTGATGCACAATGGTCTCCTGATGGAAAATGCATTGCTTATATCTCGGATGCTACCGGAGAGACAGAACTTTATCTTCAGGATGCAGTAGAAGGTAATCCGGTGCAGCTGACCAAGAATAATGATACGTATATCCGCTCTTTCGAATGGAGTCCGGACAGTAAGAAGATTGTTTATACCGACCGTCAAAATCGTATCAATCTGCTGGATGTAGCTTCACGACAGGTGACTATGTTATTACAAGACCCGATGGGGGAACCGCAGGATGTGACTTTTTCACCGGATAGCAAATGGCTTACCTATACCCGTGATGCAGATAATGAAATAACTGTTGTATATGTCTATGATATTGCCGGAAAGAAGGAATATCCGGTGACGGACAAGTGGTATAATTCTTCTTCACCGGTATTCAGTACGGATGGTAAGTATCTGATTTTCTCATCTGCCCGCGATTTCAACCCTACATACGGCTGGTTGGAATGGAACCATGTCTATAATAATATGTATGGAGTTTATCTTGCTTTGCTCTCGAAAGATACCCCGTCACCTTTTATACAGAAAGATGCCGGAATGAAGAACGACAGTGAGAGTGAGGCCCCGAAGGCTGCTGAAAAGACTGCCGGAAAGAAAGACGCGAAACAGGAAACTGCTTCTGCGTCACTCGTCAAGTTTGATCCGGAAGGTATCACTGACCGTATCATCAAGCTTCCATTGTCGGCTTCTTATTATACTAATTTCTATTCAAACGGAAAGAAAGTATATTACTGGGGCAATGGCGGAACGAAGTTCTTCGATCTTGAAGGTCAGAAAGAAGAAACGGTGGCCGATGGTGCTATGATGACGGTTACTCCGGGTAGTCAAAAGGCTTTGTTCTACAAGGACAACAAGCTTTATGTAACCGCTATACCGGAAGGAGCGGCTAATCTGAGTACACCTGTCAATATGGATAATATGTCCATTACGATAGATTATCCCAAGGAGTGGGCGCAAATCTTTGATGAGGCCTGGCGTGCTTATCGTGATGGTTTTTATCTGGAGAATATGCATGGTGTGGATTGGAAAGCAATCAAACAGAAATATTCTGTTCTGCTGCCTTATGCAAAGACGCGTCTCGACCTGAACTATATCATTGGAGAGATGATTGGTGAGCTTAACTGCGGACACGCATACGTCAATCCGGGTGAAACGGATAAACCGGTACGTATCAAGACTGGTTTGCTGGGTGCTGAGGTATCGGCAGATAAGAGTGGTTTCTTCCGTTTGGATAAGATACTTCCCGGTGCTTCCTGGAGTAAGGAACTGCGCTCTCCGCTTACTGAACCGGGTATTGAGGCTAAGGCCGGGGAATACATTGTTGCCATTGACGGTATACCTACGAATACGGTGAAGAATATCTATGCTTTACTGGTAGGAAAGGCTGATGTGCCGACAGAAATCTCGCTGAACAGCAAACCGCAATTGGCAGGTGCAAGAAAGATTGTCATCAGTCCGCTGGAAAATGAATATCCTCTTTATCATTATAACTGGGTACAGAATAACCTGAAGAAGGTGGAAAAGGCATCCAATGGACGTATCGGTTATATCTATATTCCTGATATGGGTCCGGAAGGTTTGAACGAGTTCTCCCGTTATTTCTATCCGCAGCTCGACAAGGAAGGTCTGATTATAGACGACCGTGCTAATGGTGGCGGTAATGTATCTCCTATGATTCTGGAACGCTTGTCTCGCGAACCTTACCGCTTGACGATGGGACGTGGTACGAAGCGTGTCGGCACTATACCCGATGCTGTGCAAGTGGGGCCGAAGGTTTGTTTGATTAATAAATATTCTGCTTCTGATGGTGATCTCTTCCCGTGGGGCTTCCGTGCACTGGGACTTGGTAAACTAATCGGTACCCGCACCTGGGGTGGTATTGTAGGTATCAGCGGACCGTTGCCTTATATGGATGGTACGGATATCCGTGTTCCTTTCTTCACCAGTTATGATGCGAAAACAGGCCAGTGGATTATTGAAAACCATGGTGTCGATCCGGATATCTTGATTGATAACGATCCGGTGAAGGAATGGAACGGTGAAGACGAACAGCTCAATAAGGCTATTGAAGAAGTGATGAAAGAATTGCAGGATCGTAAGCCATTGCCGCCTGTTCCGGCTCCAAGAGATTTCAGTAAGTAATTATATACTTTACTATACTGTTATAAATATGCCATTCTATAAGGAGAGTTTTGATCTTTCCTTATAGAATGGCATATTCTGTTTATCTTTGTGGCTCAGATTTCGTAATTATAGAATTAAGAGGATGAAGGATACTCAGATTATTATGTTAGGTACAGGTAATGCAGGCGTTACCAGATGCTATAATACTTGTTTCGCAATCCGGACAGCTGAAAATGTGCTGCTTGTGGATGCCGGTGGAGGGAATGGAATATTGGTTCAGTTGGAGAAGGCCGGTATCGCCATTGAACGTATTCATGATATGTTTGTGACACATGCTCATACGGATCATATATTGGGTGCGGTATGGGTAATCCGGATGGTAGCACAGCAGATGCAAAGTGGGAAATATGCAGGAGTCTTCCGGCTGTATGGACATGATAAAGTATTACAAGTTCTGGATTGGAACTGCCGGATGACGTTACCTAAGAAAATTGTACAGTATTTGGGAAATGGTATTGAACTTTGTGAGGTTAAGGACGGAGAGACATTTAAAGCAGGGGAGTTAAAACTACAATCTTTTGATATAGGATCGACCAAAGAGAAACAATATGGTTTTCGTACCACATTGCCGAATGGCCAATCGCTGGTTTGTCTTGGAGATGAACCTTATAATGAGAAGAATCGTCCCTATGTGGAAGGGGCTGACTGGTTGTTGTGCGAGGCTTTCTGTTTGTATAAAGACCGTGATATATTCAAACCTTATGAGAAACACCATAGTACGGCACTGGATGCCGGGAGGCTGGCGGAAGAACTGAAAGTGAAGAATCTGTTGTTATATCATACGGAAGATAAGACGCTGAATACGCGTAAAGCGTGTTATACGGAAGAAGCTGCTCAGGGATTTTCCGGTGTGGTACACGTGCCGGATGATTTGGAAATAATAGACATTATTGTTAATTAACAATATGCTATGCAGTCTTTTTTCTAATTTGTTATTTCTCTAATACAAAGAAGTTATTTTGAATATTTAATTAGAGGAAGTACATTATGAAAATTAATTCAGTATTTAGTAAAGCACTTGCCGTGGCAACAGTAGTAGCCACTTCTATAGGTTTTCAGTCCTGCCTGGACGACGACGACAATAACGCTTATTACCTGAGGTATCCTAATGCCCTTGTGACAGTGAAGGAAGCTGCCGATGGAGCATTTTTCTTGCAGTTGGATGATAAGACGACCTTATTACCGACCAATGTGAAAACCTCTCCTTTTGGAGATAAAGAGGTCAGAGCATTGATGAATTACAGTGAAGTGGACGAAGCCAGTGGTGAATACACGAAAGCAGTGCACATCAACTGGATAGATAGTATCTTGACAAAGCCTATCGCTCCGGATCTGGGAGAAGAAAATGATAAAATATATGGTACAGATCCTGTGGAAATAGTAAATGACTGGGTGACTCTTGCAGAAGATGGCTATCTGACACTCCGTTTCAGAACTGTATGGGGAGGTTCGCAGAAACATTTTGTAAACTTATTGTTAGGACAAAATCCGGATAATCCTTATGAAGTGGAGTTCTGGCATAATGCGTACGGTGATACGTATGGAAAAACGGATGATGGCTTGGTTGCCTTTAAGTTGGATGAATTGCCTGATACGGAGGGTAAAACTGTTAAGTTGAAACTGAAATGGAAGTCATTCAGCGGTGATAAATCAGCCGAATTTGATTATTGCACCCGGAAATCCGTTGCACCGAGTGAGCCCGCTGCTGCGGCTGTAAGAAGTAATTTAAAGTTGAAATAGTTTTTGTATGACTATGATTGATTGATAGAAGGAAGGATACCATTAACTTTGGTGTCCTTCTTCCTTTTTTACGATATACTATACAGTTTTCTCCAGGCTTCTCTTTAATATAATGGTTATCCATACGGAAAAGACAAAAGGGGCAGTCAGGGTTGTAATTCCCCAATGCATACCCAGCCATTGTAATAAAATGGATATAAGGATGGAACATACACACCATACTCCGGAACGTATTGTTTTATCACCCAAAGCAATGGCGCACAATACACCGTTATAACCGATCAATCCGGCATTTAGTATGGCATGATCCATACCGCTTAGCACAGCCACAACTATTGGAAGGATGGAACCTAAAGCAGTATAGAAAGCATTGATGCGGGAATTAACTGCAATGGCAATCAGAAAGAATAATCCTGATATACTATTCCCCTGAAACATTACTTGACCTATATTCAAACAGAAAGCGCGGAGGAAATCAGAGGATGGCTCTGCCCCAAGAGGTGTGGTGGATAATAATAATGAAGGAAATATCCAGTGACATTCAATCAGTAATATCCATACAGACAAAATAAAGGGAGCCGTATATCCGGATAAACGATGCTGAAGGCTGAAGAGATAAGTGATCCAGGTGGATAGGGCGGAAGTTATTAGCAGAAGCAACATTGATAGCCATGTTATCTCTATAAATACTCCGATGGCGATACCTACTAAAGTACCATTGAATCCGTATAGTCCATTTTTTATATCCTCACGGCTGTAGCTGCAAATCCAGGCAGTTACAGTACTTATTATATTACCAATAATAGCTAATAAAGCCAATTGCCAGGAACTGTACAGAATTCCTGATAGCATTAATATACCTGAAAATGCATTGTTTTGGAACATCACTTGGCCGATGCCACGGCTGATAACAAATAATCCCTCGCGCATAATTCTATTGCATATAGAAAAAAAGTTTGTATTCTTGTCTTGCCTTTAAAGGCTTTATATATCATGCGCTCTAACCAGCTGAGCTATCCCGCCATCATTTCTTGTTTGCGGGTGCAAAGATATAGCTTTTCTTTAAATCGCCAAAACTTTTATGGATATTTTCTGCTAATTTTCTTTTGCTGAAAGGGGAGGGTGCTGAAAGTGGTTTGCAGTACTTTTTATTGAAAAGTCTTTTTAATAACATTATCAATGAATTAGGGGTGTATGGAAAGGGAGGTATAAATCGCCAAAAATTTGATGATTTATTTTCTGTAATTAGAAAAAAGTATTTATCTTGGCTGGCGCAATAAAAAAAGCAGAATAGACTATGGAAAGAAAGAAAATACATTTGGAATACCTCTTGAATGCAACTTCTAAAAGCATTCTTTGGTCCGCGATAAGTACCCCCACCGGTTTGGAGGGCTGGTTTGCAGACAGGGTACAGTCGGACGATAAGATTGTCACCTTCTTCTGGGGAAAGACGGAACATCGTGACGCAGAGATTATCGCTGTGCGGGCTTTCTCTTTTATTCGCTTCCGTTGGCTGGATGATGAATATGAACGGGAATATTTTGAATTAAAGATGACAAACAATGAACTGACAAACGACTTCGTGCTAGAAGTTACTGATTTCGCTGTGGTGGATGAAGTGAAAGATTTGTGCGAGTTATGGGACTCTCAGGTAGATACTCTGCGGAGAACGTGCGGTTTTTAGTTAACTTTGATATAAAAATTTTCCACACTCCCTTTTTTATGCTAATTTTGTGTCTTCATTGCATGAAACGAGTAAAATGCTGCGCATAAAAAAGTTAGATATATTTATATTGAAGAGCTTCTGTATGCTCTTTATGGGCACTTTTTTCATTTGCCTTTTCATTTTCATGATGCAGTTCCTCTGGAAGTACGTTGATGAAATGGTGGGAAAAGGATTAGAAATGAGTGTCCTTGCACAATTTTTCTTTTATTCCGCCCTTACATTGGTGCCGGCTTCATTACCGTTGGCTATTCTGTTGGCGGCACTTATTACTTTTGGTAATTTTGGTGAACGTTTTGAGCTGCTGGCCATGAAGGCGGCAGGTATCTCACTACTTAAGATTATGCGCCCGTTGATTGTGTTTATCATTTTCATCTGTGGCGTTTCTTTTTATTTCCAAAATGTAATAGGACCGAAGGCACAGACTAAGCTCTGGACATTGCTAATTTCCATGAAGCAGAAATCTCCGGAATTGGATATACCGGAAGGAGTTTTCTATGATGAGATTGATGGCTATAACCTTTATGTAAAACATAAGAACCGTAAAACGGGTATGCTTTACGATGTGCTGATTTATAATTTTGAAAAAGGGTTTGAGAATGCGCAGATTATCAAGTCAGATTCCGGAAGACTGGAAATGACGGCTGATAAACAGCATTTGTATTTGCATCTTTATAGTGGTGAGCAGTTTGAAAATCTGAAATCACAGAATATGAATCAGAAGAATGTGCCTTATCGCCGGGAAGCATTTCGGGAGAAGCATGCTATTATTGAGTTCAATTCCGATTTTAATATGGTGGATGCCGGCATCATGAGCAATCAGTCTAACAGCAAGGATATGGCGATGCTGCAAGCGGGCATTGACTCCATGAGGGTGCAGAATGACAGTGTAGGACGTGTCTATTTCAAGGAAGCGATGAATGGCACTTACAAGATTTCTGCTGACTTGAAGAAAGCTGATACGCTGAAGATAGAGCAGGCACATTTGGGAGAATACAATGTGGACAGTCTTTTCAATGTGGCTACCTTGTCACAGAAGCAGAAGATCATTTCTACTGCCGTGAACCGTGCAGAGAGTGCAGGGAGCGATTGGAGTGTCAAGAGTTATAGTATGTCACAGACAGATACCAGCCTTCGTCGTCACATGACGTCCTGGCATGAGAAATTAACACTTTCGGTGGCATGCCTTATTTTCTTTTTTATCGGTGCTCCGTTGGGTGGAATTATCCGTAAAGGCGGTTTAGGTATGCCGGTTGTGGTATCCGTTCTTATTTTTATTATTTACTACATTATTAATAATACGGGCTATAAAATGGCACGTGATGGACAGTGGGTTGTCTGGATGGGTATGTGGACCAGTACAGCTATCTTGGCTCCATTGGGTGCATTCCTTACTTATAAGTCCAATAATGACTCCGTGGTATTGAATGCCGATGCCTATGTGAGTTGGTTTAAGAAGATCGTCGGTATACGCAGTGTGCGCCATCTATTCCGTAAAGAGGTGATTATACACGATCCTGATTATACTCATTTGCCTGCCGATTTGCAGGCACTGTCTGCTGATTGTCGTGCGTATGCTGAAAGGAAAGCGTTGAAGCGTGCTCCCAACTATTTCAAGTTGTGGATGGCAGACTCAATCGATGAAGAAATAGAAGATATAAATGAGCGTCTTGAGAAATTAGTAGAAGAGATGTCCAATACTAAATCTGTTCATTTGTTGAATGCATTGAATAACTATCCTATTATCCCGGTTCACGCTCACCTGCGTCCTTTCCGTAATTATTGGCTGAATATGGCCTGTGGATTGTTGGTGCCGATAGGATTGTTCTTCTACTTTCGCATCTGGGCATTCCGTATCCGGTTGAATAAGGATATGGAGCGGATTATCAAGACTAATGAAGACATTCAAAAGATAATAGAAACTAATCTGAAATAACCTAAATAAATAAAGGAGAATACAGAATGGAAAAAGTGAAATTAAATACAATAGAAGAGGCGATTGAAGACTTCAAGGCCGGTAACTTTGTGATTGTGGTGGATGATGAAGACCGTGAAAACGAGGGCGACCTGATTATCGCTGCGGAGAAAATAACTCCTGAAAAGGTAAACTTTATGCTGAAGCATGCACGTGGTGTGCTTTGTGCGCCGGTTACTGTGTCACGCTGTAAAGAATTAGATTTGCCTCATCAGGTCAGTGACAATACTTCCGTATTGGGCACCCCTTTTACGGTGACTATCGATAAACTGGAAGGTTGTACTACCGGCGTTTCTGCTGCTGACCGTGCCGCTACCATTCAGGCGCTTGCTGATCCGGCTTCTACTCCGGCAACCTTCGGACGTCCGGGACACATCAACCCCTTGTATGCTCAGGAAAAAGGCGTATTACGTCGTGCCGGGCATACAGAAGCTACGATTGATATGGCCCGTATGGCAGGTCTTTATCCTGCGGGTGCACTTATGGAAATCATGAATGAAGATGGATCAATGGCTCGTCTGCCTGAATTGCGTAAGATGGCTGACGAATTTAATCTGAAGTTGATTTCTATCCGTGACATGATTGCCTATCGTCTGAAACAAGAATCCATTGTAGAAGAAGGGGTAGAAGTAGATATGCCTACCGAACACGGACATTTCCGATTGATCCCTTTCCGTCAGAAATCTAACGGTCTGGAGCACGTGGCTCTGTTCAGAGGTACGTGGGAACAAGATGAACCGATTCTGGTGCGTGTGCATTCCTCTTGTGCCACAGGAGATATATTCGGCTCCAAGCGTTGCGACTGCGGCGAACAACTGCATAAGGCTATGGAAATGATTAATAAAGCCGGTAAAGGAGTAGTTGTTTATCTGAACCAGGAAGGGCGTGGTATTGGTTTGATGGAGAAGATGAAAGCGTATAAGTTGCAGGAAGACGGACTGGATACGGTGGATGCCAACATCTGTCTGGGACACCTGGCTGATGAGCGTGATTATGGTGTAGGTGCTCAGATTCTGCGTGAGTTGGGTGTACACAAAATGAGATTGATGACAAATAATCCTGTGAAGCGTGTGGGGCTGGAGGCTTATGGATTGGAGATTACAGAGATTGTTCCTATTGAAACAACCCCGAATCAGTACAATGAACGTTACCTGCGTACAAAGAAGGAACGCATGGGGCATACGTTACATTTTAATAAGTAATTTGCTGTTTTGTTTTCTAATATCAAAGAAAATAGCTTAATTTGTAGCCAAATTTATGCAACAACCATAAAATAGATAGAAAAATGAATCAATTATCAGATCGTTTGAACAGTTTGTCGCCCTCGGCGACGCTGGCTATGTCGCAAAAGAGCGCCGAGTTGAAGGCACAAGGCGTTGACGTAATTAACCTGAGTGTGGGAGAGCCTGACTTCAATACTCCTGACCACATCAAAGAGGCTGCGAAAAAAGCGATAGACGACAACTTCTCTCGCTATTCTCCTGTTCCGGGATATCCGGCTTTGCGTAATGCAATCGTGGAGAAACTGAAAAAGGAAAACGGTCTGGAATATACAGCCGCACAAATTTCATGTGCCAATGGTGCTAAACAATCGGTTTGTAATGCAGTATTGGTGTTGGTGAACCCAGGTGATGAAGTGATTGTGCCTGCTCCTTACTGGGTAAGTTATCCGGAAATGGTGAAGTTGGCTGAGGGTACTCCGGTGATTGTTACCGCAGGTATCGAACAGGATTTCAAGATTACTCCTGCACAGTTGGAAGCAGCTATCACTCCGAAGACTAAAGCATTGATTCTTTGCTCACCTTCTAATCCGACCGGTTCAGTTTACTCTCAGGAGGAATTGAAAGGTTTGGCTGACGTGTTGGCAAAACACCCGCAAGTTATTGTTATTGCTGACGAAATTTACGAGCATATCAATTATATTGGCAAGCACCAGAGTATTGCTCAGTTCCCCGAAATGAAAGATCGTACGGTAATCGTAAATGGTGTATCTAAAGCATATGCCATGACTGGGTGGCGTATTGGCTTCATTGCCGGACCAGAATGGCTTGTAAAAGCTTGTAATAAGCTGCAAGGTCAATATACTTCAGGCCCTTGTTCGGTATCTCAAAAGGCTGCTGAAGCTGCTTACACTGGAACACAGGCTCCTGTTGAAGAAATGCGTAAGGCTTTCGAACGTCGTCGCGATTTAATTGTGAAGTTGGCAAAAGAAGTTCCGGGATTTGAAGTAAACGTGCCGCAGGGTGCTTTCTACCTGTTCCCGAAATGTGATTCTTTCTTTGGAAAATCTGCCGGTGACCGTAAGATTGAAGATTCGGATGATTTGGCAATGTACTTGTTGGAAGTAGCTCATGTAGCTTGTGTGGGTGGTGCTTCATTCGGTGCGCCTGAATGTATCCGTATGAGTTATGCGACCAGCGATGAGAATATTGTGGAGGCTATCCGCCGTATTAAGGAAGCATTGGCTGAACTGAAATAAATGATAGTATATAAAAATGAGAAAGCCCGGTTTCATAATTGAAACCGGGCTTTTCTTTTTTTGAGTGTTGTTATTATTCTGCCGGGTGAATTGCTTCAGACGGACAAACATCAGCACAAGTACCACAATCTGTGCAAGTTTCAGGGTCGATAGCGTAGATATCACCTTCTGAGATAGCTCCTACCGGACATTCGTCAATACAAGTACCACAAGCAACACAACTGTCATTAATTACGTAAGCCATTTTCTTTAGATTTTAAATTATTAGTACTAATTAGTTCGGCAAAAATAATGGTTTTCTTGATTAGTTGTTATCAAACCTGTTTAAATTCCCTTAATTTGTACCTTGTCTAAATAATAGTGGGGAGAAAACCGAAGGAAAATGCAATAAAATGTCACTTTCAGCGTTTTAAGGATGTGAAGCGCATTTGTCTGATAATCCTTACTTTACTCCTTGCTTTTGGTGCTTCGGCACAGAAGCGGAAGGTGCAGAACCGTCCGTATATCGATCAACGGAGGTGGCACTATGGTTTTTTGGCAGGTATCCATGTGCAGGACTATAAATTGGTGAATACCGGATATGTGACGGAAGATGGTCAGAGCTGGTTTGCCGATGTGCCTGAATATTCTCCCGGATTTACGGTCGGAGTATTGGGCGAGCTTTATTTGAATCAGTTTCTTTCCTTGCGTCTCGTCCCGACATTACATTTCGGGGATAAGAAAGTAGTATTCCGCGAGCAAGCCAGTGGTGAAGAACATTCGCAGTCGATGAAATCCGCCTATCTTTCTGTACCGGTAGATTTGAAGTTTTCTGCTGAACGTTTTAATAATTACCGTCCTTATCTGGTGGCAGGTATTGCTCCTACGTATGATTTCAGTGTGAAGAAGCAGGGGGCCTTATTGGTAAAGCCTTTCGATTGTTATGTAGAAGTAGGGTTGGGGTGTGATTTTTATCTGCCTTATTTCAAGTTAATCCCGGAACTGAAGTTCTGTTTCGGACTGGCAAATCTTATTAAGAAAGACCGTAAAGATCTTACGGATCAATCATTATTGAAGTTCACGCAGTCAGTCGACAAAATTACTTCCCGAATGATTGTACTCACTTTTTATTTTGAATAAGATTCATCACAGAGTAGCAATACTAAAAGTGATGGGATAGCCATCCTCGGCACTTTCACTTACCATAAAGCTACCACCAAAATGTTCAAATAACAATTGATTGATTTTTAGCCGTATGGAAACTTGCTGGGAGGCGAATGCAGGATCAACTAACGGGCTGTTTATGATACGGAATATCAGTAACTGATTTTCTTCGTCTTTGCTCAGTTGCATCTTCACTTCACGATCGGTATCGTTGGGTACAGGATAAATCAGCATACTCAATACAGCTTGGTTGAAGCGGTTGGCGTCCATTCTAAGCATCTGGTGTTCCACATCACTTTCCAGTTCGGCATGTATATGTCCGTTACTGTCTCTCCGGGCCATATATATAAGGTCGTTGCATATTTCTCGTATTTCGCAATCCTGTATCTGGAATTTCATCATTTTAGCTTCCAGGCGTGAGAGGTCGAGTACGTCGTTCACCAGTTGAATCAAATCAGTAGAATTTGCCTGAATGATTTCAGAATACTCCAGCTTTTCTTTATCATCCAATCCCATATCAGTAGAGAGCAACTGTGAAAAACCTACCACATTATTCAGTGGAATACGGATATTGTAACTCATGTTTGCAAGGAAGCGGCTCTTTACTTCATTCGCTTCCTCAGCTATTTCACTCAGACGGGCCACTTCTTTCTCGTCTTTTTGCAATCTTTTTCTGCTGAAGTACATGTGGATAACGAAAGCGATCAGTGCCAGCAGGGCAATCCCAATAACGATCAATACAAAATAATGTATCTTTTCTTGTTGCTGTTCTCGTTTCAGCACCAGTTTATCCATATTGTACAAGCTCTGTATTTGCTCCATTTGCGCGTTTGATAACCCTCGGTATAGAGAGTCCTTATCACGCATTACTTTCCTGTAGATGTTGATAGCAACCTCCGGATGCCCCATATCCACTAGAATATCTGCTTTCATAGCCATATATAGTATGGCATCCGGGAAAGACATCTGAAGTGTTAGGGTAATGGCATTATCCAATGACTCCAAGGCTTTTTCGTATTCTTTTCGGGCACGATAATATTCTGCATAAGCTTGCAGACGGGATACTCTGTACGGCAGGAAGGTGTTAGGGGTATCATATTCATCTGCTTTTTGCAGGTGTTCCCAGGCTTTCTTGGGGTTTCCCGTGCGGACATAGTAAAGGGCGTATTGAGTTTCCATTCCCATATATAGGGCTGAGTATGCATTCTTGAGTGCCGGTGTGGCGGTTATTAAGTCTTGTATCGCTACTTTCATCTGTTCCAGCGAAGCATACATTTTTTCATTATTATGCAGGAATGAATAAGCCAGCACAGCCTTCGACAACAGATTTATTTTATCCATAGGTCTGTCTTGCGGACTCATTAGGTGGAATGCTTCTTCCAAGGCCTTTGCTCCATCTTCGTAACGTAGTGTGGCAATGTAGCTGGTCATGAGGCATAGACAGGCTTCCCGCATACCATTGCTGTCATTCAGTTTTTTAGCTTTATCATACATGATGTTCGCTTCATGGATGGCAAGTTCTATCTGCTGGTTGATTGTATACATTTCAATCTGTAACTTCTTGGCTTTGAAGTAATCATTGTAATAATTATGCTTCTCTGCCAGAACTTCCATTCTGTTCATCCACTGCGTTACGCGTTTCAGATCCAGTTTATTGAAAAAGTAGATGATATGCTCATAGGTGGCAAGACTCTGATAACGGAGGTTGTTTTGCTCCGTAGCCTCTTTCAGCAATTTATTCTCATAATAGAGGAATACCGGTGTCTGCTGGTCCAGGCGGGCGATGTCATGCAGTACATCCAGGCGCATAGAGTCGTGCGGCGCAGTGACGTAAATGCGCAATAGGCTGTCTTTAACGGCGCTATTTTGGGCATTGGCGGTGAATAAAATTCCAGTGCCTAATGCCAGTGTTATAATCAGACGCTTTATCATGCGCGACCCTCCTTTTTTTGTGTGCCTTTTGTCTGGCGTATGGGATGTGTAAATAAGAAACGGGAACCTTCGTCATAGTCCGGATCAATCCATATCCTGCCTCCTATATGCTCTATAATTAGCTGGCAGATAGACAATCCGAGTCCGCTTCCTTGTGCGTTCTCATCCAACTTTTCGAAACGTTGAAATATATGAGCTTGTTTTTCTTTCGGGATACCACAACCGGTGTCTGTAACGGAGAATAGAGCCAGGTCATCCGATTCTTTTTCCAGTTTCAGTGTGATGGTACCTTCTGCTGTGAACTTAGTTGCATTTATCAGCAGGTTTATCAATACTTGCTGTAACCGGGAATCATCTGTTTCTATTTTCAATTCTTCCAGTGAGGTTACAAACAGCAGTTCCGCCTGTGTTTGTTTTACTTTGCCCACTGTGTCAGTAACATTTCTACAGGTAGCTACTGCATCATGTTCTCCAATAGAGAACTGCATCTTACCGAATTCCAGGCTCGACAGGTCAATCACATCATTTATTAGCTTCAATAGAAGTTCAGAGTTCTGTTGAATAATCTCAGTACATTGTAGTCGGGTGGCGTCATCCAACCCTTCTTCGGTCAGCAGTGCAGAAAAACCGGATAAAGCATTGAGGGGAGTACGTATCTCATGGCTCATATTCGACAAGAATACACTTTTTGCGCGCGTTGCACTCTCTGCGTTCCACCGGGACTGCTCCAGATTTCTCTTGGATAGTGCCACTTTCTTTTTCTGTTTTCTTTGCCATACGGCTAACATGGAGATGAAAGCCAATAATCCAAGTCCGATGAAGATGGATGCAAGTACAATTCTGTTTTCCTGTGCTTTATTCCCCAGTTCCAGTTCATCTATCTGATAGGTTGCTTTCAATGCATTTATCTGGCGGATGTAACTTTTCGAAGCGAGGGTGTCAGTAACGGTATATAACTCCTGATATATTCGGCAAGCCTCATCAAAGCGCCCCAGTAATTTATACAAATATATCTTTTCGGCAGAAATCGAGCGATACTCCAGGGAACGTTTGTTGCCGGAAACCAGTTCGAGCAGTTTATTGTAAAGGGCAAGTGCTTCGTCTGCTTTTTGCTTGTCATGATCATCTGCTGCCAATGCACGATAGCAGGCTGCTGTATAATAGTCGATGGAGAACCCATGAGCCGGTTCGTGAGTATGGTTTTGGTATATGGAATCTGCCTTTTGCAGATACCGGAGCGCAGTTTGCTGATCTCCCGAGGAAATATAGTAAGTAGCATTTTCTATGAGTATGGGAATGGCGAGCGGATGTTCGGGCTGCTGTTCCAGAAGTTGGTTCAGGGGATTTACATACGTCATGGCCTCTTCCAATCGGTTCATCTGTTGCAAAAGAGTGGAGATTTTCACCAGGAGTCGATAAGTTTGCGGATTATTCGGGGATAAGTGGTGCAAGGCATCCAGATAGGAACTTAACGCCTTATCCTGTATGTAAGAGGCAGTATATGCCTGACCGATGGCTTGATTGGCAAGAGCAATACCGAAGTTGGAGTTCATATCTTTGGCACTTTCGTACATATACCGTGCTCGGTCTACTGCCAGACTGAGGTCGCCTCGCATGATATATGCACTAACTTGCCATAACAGTAAGGTGAAATAGGATTCTTCTGTCCGGGGAAATTTCAGAGTAGGTGCCAGTTGATTTGTCCAGGAGATAATGCTGTCTATCGGTGTGTTGGCATCGTAAGGAATTTCTCTGCTGATAAGTGATTGCAATGCAGACAAGTGTTCATTATCTGTACGAGTAGCGTATGTTCTCGTCGCAAAGGAAAAGAGCAAAATAGTAGCCACTGCCGATATAATAGCAATCTTTCTCAAAGTAGAAGATATTTTATTTAGATTATTCGCAAATGTAGTGATAAAACTAAAAAAACAAAATTATTTGCTGAATAAATAATGCAATCTTTTACTTATAATTATCAATATAGTTCCAAACCGAACTCATCTTTCAGTTGTAGCAGTGCATTGTTCTTTTGGGCCATCAGTTGAAATTTCTCTACACGACTGTAAGCACGTACCTTTTCGGTGGGGGCACTGACACGGACGGTCATGGTGGCTTTACTGTTTTTTAGGCGTTTACGTAAGTAACCTTGCAAGGTAGGAATCAGATCGGTAAACTCCTTGGCTGCAATGTCATTTTCTACAACAACTTCGAAAGTGGTCGCATCCAGCATGGTCAGGCGGATTACTTGCATACGTTTGGCAAGAGCAGTCTGCTCCTGTGGTAAGCGGCCGGCATATTCCTGCCAATAGTAGTTCACGTCCTTTTCGTTGAAGATGAAATCTTCCTCGGGTTGTGCATTTTGCTGAACGGTGGAAACAGTACGTTTCTGTTGCTCTTCGTCTACTCGCGGATGCTTAATGGAAACACCCAGACCGGACATTTTCATGACTGGTATTTTCTTTTCCTCTTTTCCTTGTGCCATCAATACGGCAGTAGGAGTGGGACGCATGGTCGTCTGCGAGCTAAAAGCTTGCTGAACTTCCGGCGAGAGAGAGGCAGCCTGGGCTGCGGGGGCTTGTTGTACAGGTCGGGGCTGTGCCGGAGCAGCGGTTGTAGCCTGCTGTTGGGGCATAGCATTTGCGGCCTTTGGCTGCTGAGCGGCGGCAGGCTGCGAGAATATGGGTTTGATAGATTGTTTAGGGCCACGCCCATCGCCTGCATCGTCCCCCTCGGCGGTAAGCTGGGTTATCTGAATCAGAGTCAGTTCCACCAGCAAGCGCTTATTTTTGCTGGCACGGTAATTCAGATCACAATCGTTGCAGAGCTTCATAGCCCGGTAAAGGAAGGGCAACGGACACTTCTGTGCCTGAGACTGGTAACGTTCGCGAATACTGGCACCTACTTCGAGTAATGCCAATGTGGCGGGGTCTTTGCTTACCAATAGGTCGCGGAAGTGAGAAGACAGTCCTGTTACAAAATGACTGGCATCGAATCCTTTATTCAGCACATCATTCAGGAGCAGCAAAGCATCGCTGACCTGGTTTGCCAGAAAATGATCTGTCAGTCGGAAATAATATTCGTAGTCCAGTACATTCAAGTTCTCGATTACGCTCTTATAGCTGATGTGTCCGCCGGTAAAGCTGACCACTTGGTCGAAGATAGACAAGGCATCACGCATACCACCGTCAGCTTTCAGGGCAATCACATTCAGTGCTTCCGGTTCGGCGGTAATTCCTTCCTTTGAAGCTACGTATGCCAGATGGGCAACGGTGTCTTCTACACCGATACGGTTAAAATCATATATTTGGCAGCGTGAAAGGATGGTGGGCAATATCTTGTGCTTCTCGGTAGTGGCAAGGATGAATATGGCATGGCGTGGAGGCTCTTCCAGTGTTTTCAGGAAAGCATTGAAAGCCGAGGCGGACAGCATATGTACCTCGTCAATGATATATACCTTGTATTTGCCTATCTGAGGTGGAATGCGTACCTGCTCTACCAGCTGGCGGATATCGTCTACGGAGTTGTTGGACGCGGCATCCAGTTCATGAATATTGTATGAACGCTGTTCGTTAAATGCCGTACATGATTCGCATTGGTTACACGCTTCTCCATCAGCCGTGGAGTCATACAGTTGATGGTTTTGGCGAAAATACGGGCGCAAGTGGTTTTTCCCACGCCGCGCGGACCGCAGAACAGGTAAGCATGTGCCAGTTTGCCGGTGGCAATGGCATTCTTCAGCGTAGTGGTCAGGGCACGTTGTCCCACTACCGATTCAAAGGTGGTAGGGCGGTATTTTCGTGCCGATACGATATAGTTTTCCATGATTTGGGATATTCTTGTCCGTTACAATTTGTGCAAATGTACACAAAAAAAAGGAATTTCTCAGTTATTCCTCTTATCTTTGTAGGCGAAGAATCTCTCCCGGGCTTCTTTAATTATTAATTTTTTCATTCTTTAATTTGTTTATCAATGGATAAATTAGCGACACTTTGGGCCTTTGTTTGCAGGCGTAAATACCTGATTACGCTTGTAGTGTTTGTGGTTATTGTCGGTTTTCTGGACGAGAACAGCATTGTGCGCCGCATGGGCTATGCGAATGAAATCAGCCGTTTGAATAATGAGATAGAGAAATACCGGGCAGAATATGAAGAGAACACAGAGCGGTTGAACGAACTAGCTGTGGACTCCGGTGCCATCGAACGCATAGCGCGTGAGAAGTACCTGATGAAGAAACCGAATGAGGATATTTACGTATTTGAAGAAGACATCGAAAAATGAAATCCCTGATACCTGCTTTGTTTACTGTAGGCGCTTTGATGGTGCTGTTTGGTGCTGCCGTCTATATTACCGGTTGGGAGCCTGCTCCCTATGTTTATACGATTGGTGCCACTATGGTAGCGTTGGCACAGATCAATTCACCTTCCAAGAGCAATAGAGCCAATGTGAAGCGCCTTCGTCGCCAACAAATATTTGGTGCGTTGCTGCTGGTACTTACGGGTGCATTCATGTTCTTTACTCATGGAAACGAATGGATTGTATGTCTGACGGTTGCTGCCATACTGGAGTTGTACACGGCTATCCGTATTCCACAGGAAGAGGCGAAAGAATAACGCTAAAACGTAAATCCTATCCCGATATAGTATCCTAACTTCTTTGACTGATTGGAATAGTTGAGTTCCGCCTCGATAGGTCCTATGATACTATTGTAGCAGTACCCTATACTGCCGCCCGCCAATCCGTGTGTATTTGTTCCGCCAAACAGATTTTCTATCTTGTTGGCTGTCCGTCCATAACTGCCCCGAACTACGATATACTGATTCTTGTAAGTTCTTGCCCTGACTCCCAACATTCCTGTCAAGATGGCATCCGGACTCATTTCGATGTGATTGATACCTGTGAAAGGGATCTGTTGTTCCATATACCGTCCCGGCACATTACCGCCCACGAAGTTCGATATGGCTAATGACTGCGTATTCTTCCCAACTACCCTTCCATACACCGATGGCATGATGGTGAATACCCGGTTGGGTGAGAAATATCCGCTCCAATGAGTTTGGAATACGGACACGGGACTGTTCGAACTATAGGTTACCATGTTATCTGTATAGAGCCTGTACGCTGCTTCCCATTCCATTCCTTGAGTAGAGAATCGCTGATTATTCAGACTATTGTACATGATACTCGCCTGATAACTGAGCAAAGCCTTGTCACTGGATCTTGTAATGGAAACGTCCGGTCCCGAGGGCCAGTCATGGTAATTGAATTTCTCGAAGTGGATTCCCGCCTTGACAAGCATTTTATACCAGCTCTTCGTGAATCCGACCCAAGCCATGTGATGCACGTAGGTCAGATTCATCAGTCGCTTACCTTCTTCGTAAAGATTAAAATCATTGTATCCTATCTGATATCCTGTATTTATATCCCAGCTTTTTTGTGGTGAGTAAGTATATTCAAGCCTTCCAAAGGTCCGCTTTCCTAACCGGGTAGTGAGGCTTAACTGCGATTTCTTCTGTGCTCCGAAATAACCCCTCGCATTCAATAACAATACTGCCAGTTCTTCATTATCAAACCGTCCTCCAATATTTATAGTATTGACTGGTTTTTCATGGGGAGTGATTTGTGCTACGGAAGGTATCGTATCCAGCATAGCCCGTGTTGGTATTTTGAACGGTCCGGGATATTCCGCCCGGTAATTTGTACGGATACCTATTTCTTTTTTCAGTGCAATCAGCTTGTCCCAGTCTTTCATGGCGGCTTCTTTACCTCTGCGCATCAGGGTATCCAGTGCCTCGTGGTTGAAACTTGCCGCTGAATAACCGTCTACATCTACCTGAATATGGATGTTGCTGTCCTTCACATTTTTCCTGTAACTCTCTTCTCCCACCAGATTCAGAATTTGCCCGAGTACATTCGACATGCTTGTCAGCTCATCCGCTTTCATCAATGGATTTTGTACATCGACTCCGATAATAATTTCCGCTCCCATTTGCCGGGCAATGTCTACGGGATAATTATCCGTCAGTCCGCCGTCCACCAATACCATGCCATTGAGATAAACAGGGGCGAATACTCCTGGAATGGACATACTGGCGCGCATGGCAGTTGCCAGAATACCGTTGTGGAAAACGACTTTGCTGCCATTCACGATGTTATCCGATACACAGGCGAATGGAATAGGCATTCGGTTGAAAGAAATGGAGTCGTGATATCCAACTGTCAGTTCGGAGAGTAGCCGGGAGATATTTCTTCCTTTTATAATTCCGGCATCGGATACATGTGCCGATTTCCCTGCAATTGGTACAGACAGCAGGTATTGTTCTTCTCTTAGCTTCTCGCTCAACAGTGTAGTTTCCGGATCAAGAGCATCGGAAAGCAGATATTTCCAGTCCTGTGCATTGACAATGCTGTCCAGTTGTTGCGGGGTGTAACCAATGGAGTATAGGCCGCCCACGATGGCGCCCATACTAGTGCCCACTACGTAGTCTATCGGAATACCGGCTTCCTCTATCACTTTCAGTGCTCCAATGTGCGCTACTCCTTTAGCGCCGCCGCCACTCAATACTATTCCCACTTTCTTACGGTTCTGTGCTCCGATCGTACAGGCAGAAAACAATACTATAATTAATAAAGACAAAGATTTATAGTTCATACTTAAGCTTTTCTTGTTTTTCTGATAAATAACAAATAAGAAAGGATTTTTCTCACTTAGTAAAGAGTTAATTCTCACTAAGGAGAGAAAAGGAAGCATATAAAGATAAAAAGGAAAATGTGAACATAAACAGTCGATATATGGATAGCCTTCCTATACCATAAGCTACTAACTTTGCCCCTATATTTCAAATGACTGATATGAAAAGGTTACTATTCATTTTTTCCTTCTTTTGCCTGTCGGTTACTGACGTAGGCGCCCAAAACACCCTGACGTTAGAAGATTGTCTCAAATTGGGTATAGAGAACAACCTGACTTTGCAAAGTAAGCGTAACGAGATACAAAAAGGAAAGTACGGCATTTCAGAAAACCGGGCAAAATTGCTGCCACAGATCAATGGCTTTGCCAACTACAATGACAATTTCGATCCACCTGTATCCGTCACCGACGGGTCTTCCTACGGTACGCCCTACAACGTTACCCACACTTTGCAATACAGTGCCAACGCTGGGCTTCAACTGCAGATGCCTCTCTACAACCAGACCCTTTATACCACCATTTCCATAGCCCGGACGATGGATGAAATGAACCGTCTGACGTATGAGAAAGCCCGGGAGGATCTCATCCTGCAAATCTGCAAGATGTACTATCTGGCGCAGGCCACTGCCGAGCAGCTTGTGCTGGTAAAAGCCAATATCGCCCGTTTAGAAGAATTGAAGGACATCACGCTGGCATTCTTCGACAACGGTATGGTGATGGAAGTCGATGTGAAGCGAGTTAACATCAATCTGGAAAACCTGAAAGTGCAATATGACAATGCGCAAGCCATGATGGAACAGCAGCTGAACCTGCTGAAGTATATTATTGACTACCCTGCCGGTGAGGCGATTGCCTTGACGCCGGTGGATACCGAAAATTCCTGTGGCTCTGACCGGGCTTTCGGAAAACCTGTACGAGCTGCAATTGCTGCAATCGCAAAGGCTACTGGCCGAACAACAGAAGAAAATGATAGATTACGGTTACCTCCCTTCACTCAGCCTGACGGGGAGTTGGATGTTTTCCCCGCCTACACTGACAAGGCTTATCATTGGTTCCATTCCGGGGCCTCCGGGCGGTGGTATCGTTCCTATGGTCTGGGGCTGTCCTTGCGTCTCCCCATCTTCGATGGTCTGGACAAGCGATACAAAACGAGAAAGGCTCTTGTCGACATCGAAAACATCCGCCTGGCACAGGAGAATACACGGAAAAGCCTGCAAACCCAATACCTGAATGCCACGAACGACCTGATGAACAACCAGCGTAACTTTAAGAAGCAGAAGGACAATTATCTGCTTGCCGAAGATGTATATACCGTCACCATGGACCGTTACCGGGAAGGAATCGCCTCGATGACCGAAGTATTGCAGGACGAAATGCGGATGAGCGAAGCGCAGAATAACTACATCAGTGCACACTACAATTACCGGATTACAAACCTTATGTTGTTGAAAATGACAGGGCAAATAGAATTATTAGTAAAATAAACCGTTAATCAATACGAGCATGGAAGCAACTGAAAATAAGTGTGCACCCAGCACACATCAGAAGAAAGCAAAGAAACTGAAGAAGTTACGCCGTTGGCAGATTACCGTCAGTTTGCTGGCGATAGCAGTCATGGGGTGGGGAGTGATACAAGTGGTCTGCCTCTTTCTGAACTACAAACGGACTGAAGTCAGCAACGATGCACAGATAGAACAGTATATTTCTCCTGTCAACCTGCGTGCATCGGGATACATCAGTAAGATTTACTTCACCGAACATCAGCGGGTGCACAAAGGCGACACGCTGCTTGTGCTGGACGACCGCGAGTACAAAATCCGGGTACTGGAAGCCGAAGCCGCCCTGAAAGATGCCCAGGCAGGTGCTACGGTGATGGGTGCCACACTGCAAACCACGCAGACTACGGCATCCGTTTACGATGCTTCTATCGCTGAAATAGAAATCCGCCTGGCCAAACTGGAGAAAGACCGCCAACGCTACGAGAACCTGGTGAATCGGAAAGCCGCCACACCCATACAGTTGGAACAAATAGAAACCGAGTATAAAGCCACCTATAAGAAACTGGAAGCCGTGAAACGCCAGCAAAAGGCGGCACTCTCCGGAGTGAACGAGGTGTCCTATCGTCGGGAAAGCACCGAAGCAGCCATACAAAGAACGACTGCGGCGCTTGAAATGGCGCGGCTGAACCTTTCGTACACCGTAGTCATAGCCCCCTGTGACGGAAAGTTGGGACGCCGGACACTGGAAGAAGGGCAGTTCATTACGGCTGGGCAGACCATCACTTACATTTTGCCCGACACACAGAAGTGGATTGTAGCCAACTATAAGGAGACGCAGATAGAAAACCTGTGCGTAGGGCAAGAGGTAACAATCACCGTAGATGCTATCAGTAAAAAGGAGTTCACGGGAAAGATTACCGCCATTTCCGGAGCCACCGGCTCCAAATATTCCCTAGTGCCCACGGATAATTCTGCCGGCAACTTCGTGAAGATACAGCAACGCATCCCAGTCCGCATCGACTTCACTCATCTGTCAGCCGAAGACAACGAAAGACTTGCGGCAGGCATGATGGCAGTTGTGAAAGCTAAACTCTGAGCCTATGCCCTCGTATCCTAAGAACTATCCTTTCTACAACTGGGTGCCCAAGCCGCTGGGTATCTTCATCATGTTGTTGCTATTCATCCCAATCCTCACAGTAGGGGGCGTTTATTCCGTCAACAGCACCGAGATGATGAGTGGACTGGGTATCATATCCGAGCATATACAATTCACCAACTTCGTCACTTCCATCGGGATGGCGGCTTTTGCTCCTTTTCTTTACCGGCTGATGTGCATTCGACGGGAGAAGATGATGTGCCTGGTAGGATTTTCGCTCATGTATGTCTTCAGTTATATTTGCGCCAAGACGGACAGCATTTTTTTGCTGGCGCTTTGCAGTCTGCTGATGGGCTTTCTGCGGATGGTGCTGATGATGGTTAACCTGTTCACCCTTATCAGGTATGCGGCCGGTATGGAGGCCACCCGTAACATCACTCCGGGGCTGGAACCCGAGGATGATAAAGGCTGGGACAAACTCGACATAGAGCGGTGCGTCAGTCAGCCAGGTATCTACCTGTTCTTTATGATTTTGGGGCAATTGGGTACATCGCTTACCGCTTGGCTGGCTTTTGAGTACGAATGGCAATATGTGTACTATTTCATGATGGGGGTGGTGTTGCTCTCCATCCTGATTATCTTCATCACGATGCCCTATCATAAGTTCACTACCCGTCGCTTTCCCATCAACTTCCGCCAGTTCGGCAATGTGGTCGCATTTAGCGTCACCCTGGTGTGTATCACCTATGTGCTAGTTTATGGCAAGGTGCTCGATTGGTACAATGATCGCTCCATCCGTACTGTCAGCTTCGTGGCTATCATTTTCGGTTGCGTATTCTTCTATCTGGAGAAAGGTCGGAATTCGCACTATATGTTACTGGATGTCCTCCGGTTGCGTACCATTCGCTTGGGGGTGTTGCTTTACCTTCTGCTGATGATATTCAATTCGAGCGCCATGTTTGTCAATGTGTTTACGGGGATTGGCATGAAACTAGACAATTACCAGAATGCTACGTTGGGCAACTGGTGCATGGCGGGTTATGCAATTGGGGCCCTCTCTTCCATGTTCTTGGGTTCCAAAGGCGTGCATTTCAAATATCTGTTTGCGGCGGGTTTCCTGTTTCTGGGCCTGTCAGCGGTCTTCATGTACTTTGAGGTGCAGAGTGCCGGACTATACGAACGGATGAAATATCCGGTCATTATCCGCACCACCGGCATGATGTTTCTCTATGCTCTGACCGCTGCCTATGCCACACAACGGATGCCCTACAAGTACCTCTCCACTTGGATCTGCGTGATGCTTACCGTGCGCATGGTGCTGGGTCCCAGCATAGGAGGAGCCATCTACTCAAACGTGTTACAGGAGCGCCAACAGCATTACATTGTCCGCTATGCGCAAAATGTAGATATGCTGCATCCTGAAGCCTCCGCCTCGTTTATCCAGACCATGCAAGGAATGCAGTATCAGGGAAAAAGCAAGCAAGAGGCACTTAACATGGCTGCCCTATCCACAAAAGGGCGTATTCAGGTACAAGCCACGCTGTCTGCTGTAAAAGAGATGGCTGGCTGGACTATATACGGTTGTCTGTTTTGCATGATATTTGTACTTATTATTCCATATCCTAAACGAAAATTGTTAACTTAGCGCAGTCTATTTAAATACCCCGTAATTTGCTATAGTATGGATACTCAGCAAGAACGTTTGCTCCATCTTGACCATGCTCTGTTGAGTGGAGAGAATATTTGCAGTTCCGAAGGGATGCTTCGCAGTTTCCCTTCCTCTTTCAAAACCCCATTCTGTATAAATGGGGTGGGCGTGGTAGTCTGTCGTCAGGGTAGTTTCTTATTCTCCCTGAATCAGAAACTCTTTTCCGCTAAGGCGGGCGAAACACTTTTCATCCCTGAAGATTCGCAGCTTCAGGTGCTTCAGGAATCGGAAGATATGGAACTCTTCATTTTGGTCTATCAGATAGGGCCGATACGGGACATCATTGGCAATTCAGTGGTATCCATGTATTTGTATTCTCATCTTGCTACGGAACCCTGTTATGTATGGAACACTGGTGAAGAAGAGGAAGTGTTGAAGTACATGTCCTTGTTGGACAGTACTCTGCATGTAGAAGAGAATACCTTTAATTATTATGAGCAGAAGCTACTTTTACTGGCTTTGACGTATCGGCTTTGTTCGGTCTACAATCGCAAGCTCATCACCGAAAGAGCTTCTGTGGGGCGCAAGCATGATATCTTTATCCGCCTGATCCAGTTGATAGAGCAGCATTACAAAGAGCAGCGCGGTGTGGAGTTCTATGCCGATAAACTTTGCCTGTCGCCCAAATACCTGTCCGTGTTGTCCAAATCCATCTGTGGGTATACGGTGCAGGAATTGGTTTTCAAGGCCATTATTCGCAAAAGTATTTCGCTGCTCAAGAATACGCAACAGACCGTGCAGGAAATATCCAACTACTTCAACTTCCCGAATGCCTCTTATTTCGGCACTTTCTTCAGGAAACAAACAGGAATGTCTCCGCAGCAATTCCGTCACTCCTCTTTTGTGCTCCGATAGCGAATGGGGGATGTCCCCAGGTGTCCTTTTACATATTTCCCGAAGAAAGATTGATTCGGGAAGTTGAATTCTTCCGCAATCTCTTTGATAGACTTGTCCGAATGTTTCAGCCGGTATTTGATGTGTTCTATCGCAGTCTCATTTATCAAATCCAGAGGAGCCCTTCCGCATGCTTGTTTGATGACCTTTGAAAAGTGTTTGGGCGTATAGCAAAGTGCATCGGCAAAGTAAGTCACTGAACGATGCATACCATTGTCTTTCGACAACAGTTCCATGAACTTCCGTAAAATATGGTCAGCCTGTTTGATGCCCTCTTTCGATAGTTTGGCTTTCTCCGAATCGGCGATTTCTTTGTTGAGGTAACCCATCATCTCGCAAAAGATGGCGGCAAACAGATGCTGCACCACCGCTTTATGATAACAATGGGGTTCATCGTTAATTTTCGCCAGGATTAACTCTCCATAGTGTTTAAAAATGCTGTTGTCATTTTCCCTGTTAATAGATTTCACCGGATTGTTGTGGATATGGATGGCAGTGTCCCACGTATCTTTTTCTACTTTGAGGATACGTTGCAGGAATCGGGTGGAAAATCCTGCAAGCCTTACTTTATATTTAGGACTCATCATTGTATGCCCGATAATGGTGTTGGGAAGGCCGAGCAGTAAGTCGCCTGGCTGTAGCTGGTAGGTCCGGTTGTTGATATCCAGTTGTATGCACCCTTCTATACAAACGGCAATAAGGAAACACTCCAATCTGACAACCTCATTACTATAAGGTATTCCATCCAGACTGTTGACTATCGCAAAGTCATCATCTATATAGTCAAGAATATGCTGACTGTTCTTAAAGTCTTCTATGGTTACGGTCTTAATGTTCTCTTTTTCCATATTATTTCATTTTTCTTTTTGCAAAGTTGGTAAATTATGGGGAAAACAGGATGTCCTATTATCCTTTAATATTGTTCTATATGATGCTTATTGATAATTAGTTAGCTTTAAAAGTGACGAATAACGAAAAAGGGACATTCTTGGGGGAAAATTGATCACTATGGCTTTGTTCCTTTCTCCTACATTTGTCCCAGTTTTAATAAAAAGACAATTAGAGTAAGTATGATTACAGTGAACAAAAAATGGATACGGCTGATAGGGATTGTCGGTTGTACAGTGTGGATGGCATCTTGCAAACAGGCAACGGATGCGGGAGTGAAACCTTCTTTTGCAATAATGGAAGTAAAAGCGGCGGATAAAGAACTTTCCACTTCGTATTCGGCCACTATCCGTGGGCGGCAGGATATTGATATCTATCCGCAAGTATCGGGTACTATCGAAAAACTTTGTGTGACTGAAGGACAGACGGTGCGCCGTGGGCAGTTGCTTTTCGTTATCGATCAGATTCCCTACAGAGCTGCGCTCAAGACTGCCGTTGCCAATGTGGAAGCTGCACGTGCTGCAATGGCGACTGCCGAACTCACCTACAACAGCAATAAAGAGTTGTATGCACAGAAAGTAGTTTCAGAGTTCAGTCTGAAAACAGCTGAGAACACCTATCTCACTGCCAAAGCACAGCTGACGCAGGCCGAAGCCCAGGAGATCAGTGCACGCAATAATCTTTCCTATACTGAGGTGAAAAGTCCCAGTGACGGAGTAGTGGGGGCATTACCCTATCGCGTGGGTGCATTGGTAGGTGCCAACCTGCCGTATCCGTTGACTACGGTCAGTGACAATTCGGACATGTATGTCTATTTTTCCATGACTGAGAATCAGTTACTTGCCCTTACCCGCCAGTATGGTAGCATGGACGAAGCCTTGAAGAACATGCCGGAAGTGGAACTGATACTGAATGATAATTCGGTATACAATAAGAAAGGTGTCATAGAATCCATTAGTGGAGTTATTGACCGTCAGACGGGTACTGTAATGGCACGTGTGGTATTTCCTAACGAATCACGCCTGCTTCATAGCGGAGCATCCGGTACGGTAGTTGTGCCCAGCATCTATAAGGATTGCATTGCCATTCCGCAGGGAGCCACTGTACAGATGCAGGACAAAGTTGTGGTATATAAAGTAGTGGACGGCAAAGCAGTCTCTACACTGATCACTGTAGCCGGAATAAGCGATGGGCGCGAATATGTGGTGCTCAGCGGATTACAATCCGGTGATGAAATTATATCGGAAGGTGCCGGATTAGTGCGTGAGGGCACACAAGTAAAATAAGAAGGGAGACAAATTATGAAAGGAAATGTATTTATAAAGCGGCCGGTGATGGCTATCTCCATCTCCGTGCTGATTCTGGTCATAGGGCTTATTTCGCTCCTTACGCTGCCGGTAGAGCAGTATCCGGACATTGCACCTCCCACAGTATATGTAAGTGCTCAGTATACGGGCGCTGATGCCGAGGCAGTAATGAACAGCGTCATCATGCCGTTGGAAGAGAGTATTAATGGTGTGGAGAATATGATGTATATCACTTCCACGGCATCTAACTCCGGCCTCGCTATTATACAGGTTTACTTTAAGCAAGGTACAGACCCTGATATGGCGGCAGTGAATGTGCAGAACCGTGTAGCTAAGGCACAGGGTTTGCTGCCGGCCGAGGTAACCAAAATCGGTGTAAGCACGCAGAAGCGTCAGACCAGCTTCCTCCAGATTGGCGCTTTGGTCTGCAAGGACGGGCGTTATGATCAGACGTTCCTTGCCAATTATCTGGACATCAATGTACTGCCTCAAATCAAACGCGTAGAGGGAGTAGGAGATGTAATGGAATTGGGAGATACATACAGTATGCGTATCTGGCTGAAACCGGAACGGATGGCGCAATACGGACTGGTTCCTTCGGATATTACTGCCGTGCTGGGTGAGCAGAACATTGAAGCTCCTACCGGTTCGCTGGGTGAGAGTTCGAAGAATGTCTTCCAGTTTACCATGAAGTATCGCGGACGATTGAAGAGTGTGGAGGAATTCCAGAATACCGTAATCCGTTCGCAGAGCGACGGTTCTGTGCTCCGCCTAAAGGATGTAGCCGATGTACAATTGGGTACGATGACTTATAGCTTCCGTAGTGAGATGGATAGCAAACCGGCTGTTCTTTACATGGTATTCCAGACGGCAGGCTCCAATGCAACCGCTGTGAATAAGGAAATTACTGCCCAGATGAAGCAGATGGAAAAGAGTCTGCCGGAGGGAACAGAGTTTGTCACGATGATGAGTTCCAACGACTTCCTTTTCGCTTCTATCCACAATGTGGTAGAAACATTAATCATCGCTATTATTCTGGTTATTCTGGTGGTGTATTTCTTCTTGCAGGACTTAAAGAGTACGCTCATTCCGTCCATATCCATCATAGTGTCGCTGGTAGGTACGTTTGCCTGCCTGGTGGCTGCGGGATTCAGTCTGAATATCCTGACATTGTTTGCACTGGTGCTTGCCATTGGTACGGTGGTGGACGATGCCATTGTGGTGGTGGAAGCGGTGCAGTCCAAATTTGATGCCGGATACAAATCTCCTTATCTTGCCACTAAAGATGCGATGGGTGATGTGACGATGGCTATCATCTCTTGTACCTGTGTATTCATGGCAGTGTTTATTCCTGTAACCTTCATGGGAGGTACTTCGGGCGTGTTCTATACGCAATTCGGTATCACGATGGCAACTGCCGTAGGTATTTCCATGATTTCGGCTTTGACGCTATGCCCGGCTTTGTGTGCTATCATGATGCGTCCGTCGGACGGAACCAAGAGTGCCAAGAGCATCAACGGACGGGTACGTGCAGCTTACAATGCTTCGTTCAACGCTGTGCTGGGTAAATATAAGAAAGGTGTGATGTTCTTCATCCGTCATCGCTGGATGGTGTGGGCTTCGTTGATAGCCGCTATCGCATTGTTGGTTTATCTGATGAGTACTACCAAAACGGGACTTGTTCCTCAGGAAGATCAGGGTGTCATCATGGTGAACGTCAGTATCTCACCGGGAAGCACACTTGATGAAACAACGAAGGTAATGGATAAATTGGAAGATATCCTCCGGGATACGCCCGAAATAGAACATTATGCCCGCGTAGCAGGCTATGGACTTATATCCGGTCAGGGAACTTCTTACGGTACAATCATTGTGCGCTTGAAGGACTGGAGCGAACGAAAAGGAAAGGATCATAGTTCGGATGCTGTGGTTGCCCGCCTCAATGGACAGTTTTATGCTATTAAGGAAGCGCAGATATTCAGTTTCCAGCCTGCTATGATTCCGGGGTATGGTATGGGTAACTCCCTCGAACTGAACCTTCAGGACAAGACGGGTGGCGATATGGAAACATTCTACCAGTCGGTAATGCAGTTCCTCGGCGTACTGAATCAGCGTCCGGAAGTAGCTATGGCTTACACGGCATATGCCATCAATTTCCCGCAGGTATCGGTAGAAGTGGATGCGGCTAAATGTAAGCGTGCCGGTATTTCTCCGGGAGCAGTGCTCGATGCATTGGGCAGCTATTGCGGTGGTGCGTACATATCTAACTATAACCAGTTCGGTAAAGTGTATCGTGTGATGATGCAGGCTTCGCCTGAATATCGTCTCGACGAGCAGGCGCTGAATAATATGTTTGTACGGAATGGTACGGAAATGGCTCCGGTAAGTCAGTTTGTAACATTGAAGAAAGTGTTGGGACCGGAAACAACCAATCGTTTCAACCTGTATAGCTCTATCTCTGCCAATGTAAATCCTGCAGAAGGTTACTCCTCCGGTGAAGTGCAGAAGGTGATTGAAGAGGTGGCCGAACAGACTTTGCCTACGGGCTACGGATATGAATATGGTGGTATGGCACGTGAAGAAGCAAGTAGCGGAGGTGCACAGACTGTTTTCATCTATGCCATTTTGCATATTCCTTATCTATCTGATTCTGGCATGTCTTTACGAAAGTTTCTTTGTACCGTTTGCCGTTATTTTCTCCGTACCGTTCGGATTGATGGGATCATTCCTGTTTGCCAAGTTGCTCGGACTGGAGAATAACATTTACCTGCAAACAGGTGTGATTATGTTGATTGGTTTGCTGGCCAAGACGGCTATCCTGATTACGGAATACGCCATAGAGCGTCGTCGTAAAGGAATGGGCATCGTGGAATCTGCCTATTCTGCCGCACAGGTTCGCTTGCGTCCTATCCTGATGACGGTGTTGACAATGATTTTCGGTATGCTTCCGTTGATGTTCTCCTCCGGTGCAGGTGCCAATGGTAACAGTTCGCTGGGTACGGGCGTCGTGGGCGGTATGCTTGTCGGTACACTGGCATTGCTCTTCGTTGTTCCCGTCTTCTACATTATCTTTGAATTCTTACAGGAGAAAATCCGTCCGCCGATGGAGGAAGAAGCAGACGTACAAGTGTTGCTTGAGAAGGAGAAGAGTGAAGCTGAACGGGGCAGTAAATAAATGAAAGGAGGAATGATGTATCAAGGATATATATTTTGGGTAGAGCAGTTGATAGCGTATTGCATTGCTGCTATTCTATGGTGCATTATTGATAAAATCAATTCTAGGAAACATATTAAAGATACTGAAGAATGAAAAAGCAAATCATCACATTAGCTGTCACCGGCCTGCTGCTGAGCAGTTGTGGCATCTATACTAAATACGAGCCCGTTACTTCCATCCCCGACCAGCTTTATGGCGGGGAAGTAGTGACCGAAGACACCGCCAGTCTGGGTAATATGGATTGGCGGGAACTCTTCACCGATCCTTATCTGCAATCCCTCATCGAAGTGGGATTGCAGACCAATACCGATTATCAGTCCGCCCAGCTCCGTGTGGAAGAAGCACAGGCCGTACTTATGTCCGCCAAACTTGCTTTTCTGCCCGCTTTTGCTCTTGCTCCGCAGGGAACAGTGAGCAGCTTCGATACGCAAAAGGCAACGCAAACTTATTCGTTGCCCGTCACTGCCAGTTGGGAGTTGGACGTCTTCGGCCGTATGCGCAATGCCAAGAAACAATCGCAAGCTCTTTATGCTCAAAGTGAGGATTATCGTCAGGCTGTCCGTACCCAACTGATAGCCGGGATAGCCAATACCTATTATACGCTGCTGATGCTCGACGAACAACTTGCCATTTCCCGGCAAACGGAAGAAGCGTGGAAAGAAACCGTGGCGTCTACTCGTGCCTTGATGAATGCCGGAATGGCGAATGAATCGGCCGTATCGCAGATGGAGGCGACGTACTATCAGGTACAGGGCTCCGTGCTCGACTTGAGGAAGCAAATCAACCAGGCAGAGAACAGTCTTGCCCTTCTGTTGGCTGAAACACCCCGTCATTATGAACGTGGTAGTCTGGCACAGCAGCAGTTCCCCACCGACTTTTCGGTAGGTATTCCGGTGCAGATGCTTTCCGGTCGTCCCGATGTCCGCAGTGCCGAGCGTTCACTCGAAGCAGCGTTTTATGGTACCAATAAGGCTCGTTCGGCTTTCTATCCCTCCATTACTTTAAGTGGAAGTGCCGGCTGGACGAACTCTGCCGGAGTGATGATACTCAATCCGGGTAAGTTTCTGGCATCTGCTGTAGGATCGCTGACGCAACCGCTCTTCAATCGCGGACAGGTAGTTGCCCAGTATCGCATTGCCCGTGCACAGCAGGAAGAAGCCGCACTTGGCTTCCAGCAAACTTTACTCAATGCAGGCAGCGAGGTGAACGATGCTTTAACGGCTTATCAGACCAGTCAGGGCAAGAAACTTCTGTTGGATAAACAGGTTGCTTCTTTACAAACCGCCCTGAGAAGTACTTCCTTGCTGATGGAGCATGGCAATACCACTTATCTGGAAGTACTCACAGCCCGGCAGACATTGCTTAGCGCACAATTGTCGCAGACTGCTAATCATTTTACCGAAATACAAAGCTTAATTAACCTATTCCAAGCGTTGGGAGGCGGACAGAATTAAAACTGTATCATACTCTCTTTCTGTTACTTTACTTCTATGAAAGGAGAGCTGCCCGGAAGGTGTTCCGTGGCAGCTCTTTTCTTCATTTTCTAAGGCTATATACGCAGTGAAATCTTCTTTTTGCCACTCATCCGGTAAAGAAAGTTTGTAATGGCTATCCTTTTTCATTTCTTTTCGATTTCCGTTTTGTCTTGTTCATCTGGATAGTATGGAGTTAACCAGTAATTTAGTAGACGTATTCTATCTGACATGCAGAGGTATCTGCATACTAATGGGAATAGTAGTGGGACATCGGGATGAGTCTAAATGATTTCTGCTTCTGTACTTCCTGTGAATTCCATAACATAGCCTTTCATCAAAGTATGACCCGCAGGCAGCCGAAAAACTATTCAGCAACGCGCTGAAAACCGGACACAACGACGTACATATAGGCACAGCCTTCCACCTGGCCGAGTTGTGCGGCGTAAAAATTCAAGCCGAAATTCCATCCGACGTTGGTACACTTGGTACAGAGGTTCACCGTTCCCTTTGCTTCACACACACGCGCGTAATATATAAGGTGCACACTCAAGAGGAAAATGTGGCAAATGACAGTAATCCGCTGTCATGGGGGAGCTTTTACGTTTCGCCTCACCGACGAGCAGAAGAAGGAATTCAAGGCCTATGGGATCTCGCCATTACCTCCGCTTCCACTTGGCTGAAGCACTTTCGGAAATACGGTCTGTTGGAAAGCGTAGACGTAAATGGAACTTATACAAAGTCGGATAAGCGGTGAGGAATGATCAGTGGTGGGGACAGAGTGGTGGGGATTCACACCTTATTATGCGCGCACGTGTGTGTGAGGCAAAGGGAACGGTGAACCTCTGTACCAAGTGTACCAACCCCACCATTACAAAACCATACCTCAACTCCGCAAAAATGAATCTCAACCTTACCTCGCTAAACCTCAGCTCTGCAACGCTAAACCTCAGCTTTAGGTTC
>VOFB01000346.1_pt1:0-120000 | contig 148782 bp, 121 predicted proteins | sample 5384141 | NCBI WGS metagenome assembly VOFB01 (sample SAMN12384721, study PRJNA508395) | human gut metagenome | isolation source: healthy gut A | host: Homo sapiens
CAATATTATGCATACGTTTTCCTATTATTTCTGAAAATTAAATATTTCATCTAACATCCTGAGAGTCTTAAGGTTTCCCCGTGCTGTCATTGCTCCTGTCATAAATGCACGATGGAATGTTTCTCTACCTTCCACTATCTGGTCAAATGTTTCTTTTGAAAGCTTTCCTATGACATCAGCACTCTTATTCTCTCCGAATGTTACTTTTATGTCTCTTCCATCTACATAAATACTTATAAGCTTATCTTTATCACTTATTGATATCATATATGTACTCTTATATCCTGTTGTAGGATTAAAATTATCTCTAAAAACATTAAGATAATAATCATCTCCACCATTTTCCTGATCATTAAGGAGTTCCTTATATATACTTGCAAGCGATTCAATATCCTGCTTCTGTGTCTTAACAAATGCATCATCAGAAGCATATTTTGATAGCTGTTCACTTTCTTGTGGTGTAAGCTTAATAGTATCCTTAAGCATATTGTTCTTAATAGTCTGACTACTTGATGGAAGCTGCATAATTCTTTGTGAAATTGTTCTATATACATTCTCAGCATATTTTTCTATTATTATTTTGTAATTATCATTAAACTCAAAATCAGTAGTATCATCTATATATGCACTAAGTGCCGGTCCTATCTTTCCACCAATAATTTCCCATGAATTATTAAGTGCAAGTGTCACTTCCCTTTCTCCATATGTTCTTGCCATTACAACTGGAAACATATACTTATCTAAAATCTGTGACTTATCAGAATAAAGCCAGCAGGAATCAAGAAATGTCTGCATATATCCTCCCATTCCTACCCATTCAACTGTAGTTGCAAGAATAATACCATCTGCTTCTGTAACAGTCTGTGACAGTGTTGTTATTGTATTCTTCATCTCATACAGATTATATCTGTTCACATTGACATTAAGCTCATCAAGAACTTCCTGTATCTTATTAATAACTAATATTGTAGGGTCATCAACAAGCCCTCTTCCACCATAATATATATTAATATTCATCTTATAATCCCCATATATATCAAAAAATAAATATTGTCACTTACCGTGATATACCAGTCAGAATATAGCATAAAATCTAGCTTATTTCAACCTTGAAGGATATAGCTGCAATTTTTAACACATCTCCATCAGAAAGTTTTTTACGTTCATGATTGCCAATCCGTTCTCCATTAAGATATGTTCCGTTGGTAGCATTAAGATCCTCAACCAGATATTCATCATCTTTAAATGCTTCATGATATATACAGCAATGCATACGACTCACTACCTGTGCTTTTATTACAACATCTGACATCTTTTCAAAACTTCCTATTACATATGGATACTTATCCATGCATATTACCATGTCTTCATTCTCAACCCCTCTTATATATATAAGCACTTCTCCTATAAGATTTTCTTTCTGCAATACAAGTTTTAATTCTTTTCTACTGTTCTTTTCCGGCATATATTCAGACAACAGCATTGTCTCATTGCATATATCGTCATACGAAACCGTTTTTTCTTCTATGCATTTGTTGTTTACATTGACACTCTCATTATATAATACCTGTGCTGTATCTTTCTTCACAACATATGGAATTGACTGTTTCTGCGTAAGTATAACAGACTGCAGTTTTTTATGTTCTTTTTTGCAAAATACTAATATTCCTATTCCGGCAACAATGCATATAAAACTCAGGACTGATGGGATTCTGAAAGGTATTAATCCTGGCACAAATATACCTAACAGACCAAAAGCCATACTTACTACACCAATAATAACTTTTCTTATATTAACATCTGATTCATCTGCCTTTTCTTCTTTATCCGAAATCATCTGTTCAGCTATAACAGTTTTTATTTCTTTATCCCGTTTTTCTGGCATATCCTGTATAACAGATTCTTCCTGTTTTTTTACTTTTTTAATCCCAAACATTCTCATAAGGTTAAATGGATCATAATCTCCAACAATTACCTTCTGATACACTTCATATAATTGTACGATACTCTCCTTATCCAGACTATGATCAAAATGTTCCAATATAAATTCAAACAATATTTTGAGGCTTTCGTTAAAACTATATCCATTAACCTTTGTATGATACACAAACTGCAGCTTCTTTGTTCCAACATCCATATATATGAACCTGGGTTCTATCTTCACGTGATCTATATCTAACATATAATCTTCTGCTATTCTTACCATTTCAGATATATTAACACATATGGATTTAACATCCTCCATTGTCATTTTCCCATATTCATAATACTTACTCAGCTGCTGTCTTGATGTAATGTCGTAATATATTCCATATCTGCCATTAACAGAATACATTGAGAATCTTAAAAAATGCTCTGGTTTATTGCGCCTAAGCATTTTGTACTGGTAATCATCATATTCAACATTATCTTCTATCACAAGATAATTGCTGTTGTTCTGATGCTCATATTTTATATTAATATTTTCCTTCCCCAATATTAATCCTCCCCTAATTCTTAAGTTCTTTAAGTGCATTGACTATTCTTATAGTTTTTTCTGGAGAACTCGTTCTTACAATTGATGCTTCTGGTTCTATTTTGTATTTTTTCGAAAAAATCACTCTTCTCTTAAGATATTCCTCCGTTTTTATTCTATACATGTCCGTATCTTCATCATTAAATCCCCCTAATTCTGTATGGATAACAAACTGACTGTTAACGCTGCGCTGAATGAGATTATCATGTATATCACAACTTGCTCTCATAACAACAATAATTATCAACATAAACAATGGTGTAATAACCGCATTTTCCACTGTATATGATGCCCTTAACCACATATCATCACCCCCACATAAGATATAAATATAAAAGGTATAAATGGTATTGTATCTTTTCTTTTTAATCTTTTTATAATAAGCAGTACCCCAGAAATTATGCTTACAAACATCAATGCCATAAAAAATACTGATGTTGCCTTTTTTATGCCTGTAACAATTGCAATTATTCCCATAACAAGTGCATCAGCCGCACCCATTATATGACTAATTACACATATCACAACAAATACTGTTGTAACAACCAATATAATAAACATTTCATAAACATCCACTTTCTTATATCCAAATATATATTCTGCTATCTTTATGCCAATTGCCAGAATACTCATCACTATTATCATATATACTGGAACTGCTCTTCTCTTTATATCCATAAAAGACATTATAGCCAGCCCCGTTAACATAATCAGACTTCCCATATACCCCCTTTGGATTATGAATGTATACATTTTTTGCAACATTCCATTCCTTTTATTTTTTCTTTTTTTACTTTAAGTATTGTTCTTTGCAACGCATAACAACTATCAGATGAATGATACTTATCACCATAATCTGTGTAGTATACAATTTCTGATGCACCTTTGCACAAACTACACGAGTAATATTTTCCTCCAGAAGCATTTCTTAAATCTGTAATTTCAGCCTGCGATGCTGCTTTTATGTTTCTTACCAGATAACTGCACGTCTTCTCTATGTGATACACTTCACCATACTGTGTTATGTAAACATACTCAGATTCGTCATTATTATTTAACTCAAATCCATCTTTTTCCTCTCCTAACCATATATCAGTTATTCTTTTTTCATGTATTGTAATCTGCCTTTTCCCTAATATATTGAATGGATTTTTAACAGTATATTTTAAAGAAATCTTCACGGTAGAATTATCATCCACTATATCTGAACCATAAAAGTTCCACCCTGTATTACCGCCTGCTATATAATGTTTCTTAGCATAATCGCTGCCAATTTCATCTACAAAAATAGCAAAAAATGTAGACTTATATATTTCTCCCGTCATAACCTGACTTGTATAAGAATATGTATTAAACTTTCTTAATGCATTATATAATGCATCATTTACATGCATCCTTATCGAAATTAACTGCAACAAAAACATTACTGCTGCAACAGCATATAATATAACAGGTATAACCAAAGCCCCCTCTACAGTTGCTGATGCAGGAATGTCTCTTTTCATCAATTTTCGGTTAAAGTATGTCATTGACTGCTCTCCTCTCTTCGTAATTATTCCTGCATCGAACCGTTATTTAGAAGCATATGCCGCTAAACCATATTAAATATAAGAACAGCTTATTATCTGTACATATGGCTGTCCTCTCCTAATAACACTAAACACTGCTGTTCCCGCCATACTCACAATATAATTTCTCATTCTGAAATCATCATGTCCCATACTTATCATCTTAATTTCCATTGCCCCCATAGTTCTGTAATTCTTATGTTCACTCCTTTCTAACATAAGCAGCATTCGTATATAATCCCTGTATTCCAAACCATCATCGTCTGTATCCTTGTCGGAATCAAACTTCATACCTAACAGATTTTCCAATGATAATTTCCAGTTTTTTTCGTTTTTCACAAGAGCAACTTTATTTCCTGCATACAAATCCCTCATATCCATTATTGCTTCACCATATGCCCACACCGACATTATCAGATATTGCCCGGCTTTAATAAGAGCCATATTACCTGTAAAGCCCAATGCTCCTACTGCAAATGAATACGCCTGCATTTTTTTTGACTTGTCAGTTATAAGATATGCCAGATTCATACCTGTTCTTATTCCTGATAATTCCAGCATTGTCTGTTCAAGATTTTCCATATCACTACTTCTTCCACACAGTATATATTCAAGTGTATAGTCAATACCGGCACTTTCATCAATATCCATATCTAGATAATCAGTAAAACAATTAAACTTCATCATCAGATACTCATTCATCAGAAGCTGTTCCTTTATTTCTTCCGCCTTTGATTCCATACTTTCAATTTTTCCTGACATATCCGTTGCAAGACCTGCATAATTCACAGACTTCTCTGATATATTATCTGTATCCATAACTAACGCCAGTATGCCATCAGTAATCAACTGTCTTACTTTTCTTACAGCAGACAGACCGCAAGATTCTATAGAAAAATCTACTCCTGAATAATCAAACTTCATTCCCTTTGCGGACAATCCATATAACAACTGCCTGCATCTGACTACTGACGACATAACATCTCTGCTATTGTCATAATTAAGATTTTCTTCAAGTTTTTCAATCTGCGTGCATACCCCATCAAGCACAATCAGATTTCTTGAAAGTGCCTGTCTCAGTTGTTGCATATCGCACATTGTTTTCTTGTCTGACGCATTGTCTTCTTTCATAGACTTAAGATCCTCTATCAATTCATCACAAAGTTCTTCACCAAGAGTCTTTATTTCAGCAGAAACCTTTTCCATACATCTACCCAGTTTATCCTCTGCACCCGACTTTGCATCATCATATTCACCAAGCACCTCTAAAGCTTTCTCTGTCTGCTCTTTAGTTCCTTCAAGTACAACTTTCAGCTTTATATAATTTCTCCTATATACATCCGAATATGAATTAATATAATCTTCCTCTTTTTGATTTTCTTCACTAGATGCAACACCACTGGCATCTTCATACATATCATCTAATAATGCTGATACATCTGTGTAGCCAGGTTCCGAGTTGTCAATGCTCAAGTATACTTTTTTCTCATCAACATATACTGAATCCCTTGAAACAATCCCATTAACTGCCGATTTAGCAAAATACCCCCCAGATGGTACGGGTTCCCCCCTTCTTATTACAATTCCCGTGTCTGTTGTCTCAATCCCTTCAACATATTTAATGAGCTGAAGTATTTTTAAGTCCACTTCCCACAAATCCTTTTCACAATCCTGTATATCCGATGTTATCTCCTTGATTTTTTCCGCCTTTTGAAGTTCCTTTTCCGACTGCCTCATAACATCTGCCATCTCTGAAAACAATCCATATTGCATATATGAAGCAATTTCTTTTCTAAGATATATTCCACCCTGATCAGTTATGTACTCAACATTATCCACATCAACCCCCATTAATGAAACATTTTTCCCACAGGAATATATATTTTCTTCAGCATATTGTTCAATTCTTGCCTTAATATTATCGCTATATTGAAGAAGCAGAATATCATATTCTCTCAACATATCGTTATGATACGCAGAAAATGCGCCTTCCACAGATAACATGCACGCTTCCTTTATCTGCGTATTATAAAAACAATCTGATGCTGATCTGACACATGTACATATCAAAGAAAATATTATTGTCATTGACAATGCTGCCATTACCGTTATCTGCGCTTTAAATGTCTTATTATTCAACAACAGCCTCCATTTATCAGATTTTATTAGCCTGATTTGTCATCTTAGAAAGAATTGAATTAACCAGACTTGTTATCTGTTTTTTGAATACAACAACCAGTCCCACAAGAACAATTGTTATCAACACAACCTCTACAACACCCATGCCATCTTCACTATCCCAAAACTTTTTTATCGCATTCTTCATATTATCTTAACCTCCATAATTACCAGCTAAATCTGAAAAGACCATACTGCAGGAATCATAATTATTGCCATTACTATCATAAGCATCATCATCATTGGCATAAGCAGTTTAGTTGTAGCCTCTTCACCCTTTATCTTTGCCATATTCTTTCTTTTTTCAAATGCATCAGCCGTCTCCTCTTCAAGAAGGCGCCGTAACTCTTTAGTCCCTTTTCTGATATTAGTCTGCAATAATGCTGCAAGCTTCATATATTCTCTCGTATCGCATCTTTTTCCAAATTGTTCATATGCCTTTAATTCGGATATTCCTGCCTGAATATTATAATCAGTCTTACATATCTCATCATATACAGGTCTGCGTACCGCCTTGCCATGTTCTATGTTATCCTTATAATCAGCCGCTATTTTATGCCATGCCATTCTTGTAGTCATTCCAGCACCAAGAAGCAATGTCAATTTCGATACAACTTCTGAATAATCATATAACAGTTCCTTTTTTCTCTTTATAGCATTGTCCTTTACTTTCTTTTTATCAGCTATAATTATTACTAATATAGCTGCTCCTCCAAGAAAGACAAATACTAACGGAGACACAGGCTTTTCACTTTCCTCATAGTGTACTTTGCTGTCTGCTATATACTGTGGAAGGTTAATATTTTCATCCATTCTGCTACTGCTGACAGCTGCTTCTATATCCTTTTGTGCCTGTATTTTTATACTATCTCCTGTACTGTATTCTCGTGCATATACCGTTACTGCAAAATCATATTCACTTTTATAATCCTCATATTCCATAATCAGCTTAAGTTCTACATTCTGACACTCATTTTCCGAAAAACCAATATTATTAACATTACCGTTATAATTAATAAGTTCATAATTTCCTGAATACCATGTCAAAGAAACTACACCTCTCTGTGCTGTCTCTGGTAATACAAGATTGCTAGTTACATGTTCAAGATCTTTATTTCTCCCACACATAATTCCAGCTATCTCCTCATACGCCTTTTCAAAACATCCAGCAGCTTCATCCTGTGTCATAATTCTTGGTGCAATTTCAACATCAACAGATGTTATGCTCTCTCCATCTTCACCTACGACATTAATTCTCTTCACCTGTGACTCTTCTCCAGGTTCAGGACGCTTTATACTGCAGAACAACTTATCTGAATTGTCCGTCATAAACATACTGATTACAGCCATAGCTGCACTAATAACAATTATTAATAATACCTTTCCTTCTTTTTTAAACTTCAATATTAACTATCCTCTTTGCCCACATATCAGAAATAACATATACCCCCAGACACACTGTCATAATAATTATTCCAGCAATATTGCCATACAAAGGCTGTATAAATTCTTTGGCAGTCACCTTTAAATATATAACGATAACAGCAGGTATAAGACTCATTACTCTCTGTTCCATTTTTTTGCCACTTATAATAGTGTCAACCTCTGACATAACCTCTTCCTTCTGCTGTATAATCTGCGCTGTATTCTTTATAACTGCCATTAAATCTCCACCACTTCTCTTGGCATATCTGAATATCTCCGCAAAATACATGATATCCTCTACTTTACTTTCCTCCGCAAAATCATCTAATATATCCTCAAGATTCTCATTCTGCCCAAGCCTTATAACTATAAGTTTGAACTTTACAACAATATCAGAATCATCCCCATACATAAGAGTAAGTTCATCTACAGCCTGTCCAAATGCATTCTCTATTGAATATCCAACATTTAAAGCAAATGACACTGCAATAATTCCATCTTTAAATTTCTTCTTAAAGTTCTTCTTATCATGAACAATCCTTTCCTTTATTCTCTGCCTGTAATGAATATACACATACGGTGAAAGAATAACCGCCATAAAAACATTTTCATAAAATATGTATGCTGCAATCAGAACAATAATTATCCCCTCTAATATGTACCTTTCGTTACCATTCACTAAACCCTGCAGCTTCAAGCTTCTCTGTTCTGTTAAACACATTATTCTGCCTGACAAGCGTACCAATAACTTTTCCATTCTTATCCTGACTGTTTTCAACAAACTTAAACAATGGCGTAAGTGCAATCTCACCATTAATGCAATTTCCGACTTCTGCAATCTGAACCACCTTTCTGCTCTTATCCCTTAGCCTTGCAAGATGAACAATAATATCAATAGCTGATGATATCTGCGCCCTGATTGCTGACACAGGCATATCCATTCCCATAAGTACCATTGTTTCCAATCTCGTCAGCATATCTTTGGGACTATTGGCATGTCCTGTAGACAGACTTCCGTCATGCCCTGTGTTCATAGCCTGTAACATATCTATTGCCTCTGCTCCTCTTACTTCTCCAACTACAATACGATCCGGGCGCATTCTTAGGCTTGCTTTTATCAAATCTCTTATACTCACTGCATTAGTTCCCTCTGAATTTGCCACCCTCGCCTCAAGCCTCACAATGTTATTAATGTTGTGAAGCTGTAGTTCAGCAGAATCTTCAATTGTAATTACCCTTTCATCATCTGGCACATAATCTGACAACACATTTAAAAATGTTGTTTTTCCACTTCCTGTTCCACCTGATATGAAAATGTTATACTTGCTCTTAACAAGCTTTTCTAAAAACTGTGCCGCCTCTGGAGTAATAGATTCCAATTCAATAAGTCTGTCTATCGTGATGGGCTTATTGAAGAATTTTCTTATAGTTATTATTGGTCCATTAATTGCCACTGGTGGAAGAACAATACTGACCCTCGAGCCATCTTCAAGTCTTGTATCAGCTATTGGAGATGCTTCGTTAACCATATGGTTTGACATAGCTGCAATCCTCTGTGCCACATCTGACAGTTTATTCTCACTTTCAAATTTTTTGTTCCATCTTTCTATAGAACCATTCCTCTCCATGAATATACTGTCACTGCCATTCACCATTATTTCGGTTATGCTGTCATCTTCAAGTAATTCCTGCAAAATATCCAGTTTTTTAATAGAGTTATATAAGCGCTGTTTAAGTTCTTCCTTCTGCCTTATCGAAATCACATTATTACGGCTTTCATCATATATGCAGGCATCTATCACCTCATATAGTTCACTGTCAGCAACATCTCTGCCAATGTCCAGTCTTTCATATACATGCTTTCTTAGCTTAATGTAGAGTTCGTCCATTATATTTCCTCTATTCCTGCTGTTCTGCATAATTCTTCATAAAAACTGCAAAAAGGCAGCCGCCCCCATATATCATCATTATTAATGTTCTCATCTTCATTAACATGTATCTTTTTAAAAGTTGCTGCAATATTATCCAACCCCTGCTCAAGAAGATATTTTTCAAAATTCTTAAACCTCATATTCTCTATATAATTGCCTGTTTCACATATATATATTTCATCACAACAATCCATCATATTCCAAGGCATGCGTATTCCATCCCCAATATCAATTACAATATTCGAATATCCAAGTTCCCTTCCTATTGCCTGAATAAATGTCCCAATTTCTTCAGGTTTTATATCATCAATATCTTCTGCGCAGGACGCATCCGGTATATAATCCAGCCTTTCATAATGACTTATGGCATTAACAATATTTTTATGAAACTGATTATGATTTTGTCTGAATGCATATAATGCATCAGAAAGATTTTCATTCTCTTCATCCTTCAGGATTCCTTTAAACCCATAAAATGTTTCAAAATTAATAAAAAGTGTGTTCCCATGCTCTGACATCAGTCTTGCAACTGCCAGTGACAACATCATTCTTGCAGTATTATTAAATCCATATATACCTGTCACTTTAAGGCTTCCCCTTTTTTGAGCCCGGTCTTTCTTCTCATATCTCATTACAGACTGTAGAAGCTGATATGACGGCTGATACTTACATATTCCAACCAGTCCTTTTTCTTCCCTTGAATTAATCTCATCTGCTTCACGCTCCTCCTCACACAACACGACAGTCTTAGTTCCCGTTCTATATGCGTTATACCCATATGCTCCTTCACATATCATAAGCATATCAGCTTCTTTTTCCTGCAGGTACTTATCAAGTTCATGTTCCTTAGTAAAAACCTGTGCATTATAGGGAATATCATTATCATCATTAATTACAGACATAAGCCGTTTCGCATAATTTTCGTCTGAATCATATATAACGCAAATGTTATTCCTGCCCATCTGTTCACCCCCTATGTAATATCATTCATAAAACCACAACACACCTGTATACCAACACAACAACATATCCAGTCAGAACCCCCACTGCATAATGAAAGCCATGCGCCTTTATTCCGCTGCTCCCCATACTGACCTCTCTGGTCTTTTTTAAAAACAACTCAACAATTCCCGTAAAAATCCCTGTAATAAGAGATACAACCATAAGCTGTAGTACAAATTCCAATCCAGTCAACATTCCAATTACTGCCAAAAGCTTTACATCCCCTGCACCTACAGCCCTGATTATATATAGAAATGTCATTCCCGCTAATCCCGCCAGAGTTCCAAGAATATAATTTCCTATATATTCACCTGTAAAAGCTCTTATAACAATAACACTCACGCCTACAACAATACCTGCAACAATAAGCCTGTTCGGTATTCTGAATTCTCTCAGATCATGTACTGCTGCTACAATAACTAATACCAGTGCAATAATGACTGATATAATATCCGGCACTTATCCACCTCCTCAAAAAAACATGTATAGAATTACCATTTACTGCCTATACTTCTAATAAAGGCATATGATGCCCCTAATCTTGTGCATTAAGGAGTAATTCTATTGAAAATGTTTGGTAAAAAAAAGAGTCCTGCTACATATGATGAAAAATACCTGCTACAGGAACTTATGATGACTAAAAAGGCAATGTATACTGCCTATTCTAATCTTGATAATGTTACTGATCCTGACCTGATAGACTGTTATATCTACCAGCTTAATTCAGAACAGAAACGGTACAATTACCTTCTTGCAAAGGCAAAAGAATCTCAGTTATCCACGTCTGGATTCTGATTCTATAAGAATTGTTGTGTTGTACAGATACTATATATTCTATTCAATAAATTGTCAATACCTTTTCTATATTTTTATTTAAAAAATCATATGAATTCTAATTGACATTTCGCAAAAGCTAATATACCATTTATACAAGAAATACTTTTTATGAATAACTCATAATTAATTATTATAGAGGTGATGCACTATGAAATCGAAGAAAACCAATCCTTTTGTGATAACAACTTTAATATTCTTTATGACAACTGTAATGTTCGGTCTTCTGACCACCGGTGTCATTATTAAGTACCGAAAATCAACCGTTGCAACTAATACCGATAAGCTTAGCAATGACGAGATTGAGAAACTAAAGTCAGAAGAGAAAGAGGATCTTCTTTCTGATATGAAGTTAAGATTCACTAACGGTGAAGGTTCTCTTTCTATACTTAAGAGCTATTTCCCTGATAATATAGTCTATGTGAACAATAAGAATCAGTATGTATTTGCGCAGATACTTCCTGAACTTGCGAAGAATAATTATAAGGATGAGAATTTCAAGCAGGATGATAAAGGAATTATTACATACAATGAAGACGGTAAAGTTACAACACATATGGGTGTTGATGCCTCGAAGTTTCAGGGGAATATTGACTTTAAGAAATTAAAAGAACAGGGCGTTGAATTTGCCATGTTAAGATGTGGTTTCAGAAGCTATGGCAATGGAATCCTGAACACTGATTCTTCATTTGATACATTTGCAAAAGACGCAATAAAGAATAATATTAAGATTGGCGCATACTTCTTCTCATCTGCAATTACGAAACAGGAAGCTATAGAAGAGGCTGATTATGTTCTTGATATTATCAAGCCTTACAAGATTACATATCCTGTAGTTATTGACTTTGAGGAGATTTCGGGCGATTCATACAGACAGGAGAATCTGACTACTGAAGAACTTACAGATATCATAATCGCATTCTGCGACAAGATAGAAAAAGCAGGCTATAAGCCAATGATATATTCCAACCTCAAGGGATTCGTTGGAAGACTTGACCTTACCCGCTTAGAAAAATATGAGAAGTGGTTTGCCTACTATTCAGACACACCTTACTTCCCATATGAATTCTCTATATGGCAATACACTGAATCAGCTAAGTTAGACGGTGTCAGTGGTAATACCATAGATCTTAATATTAGTTTTAAAGATTACAATTAATTGTGACTCACATGCTCACTGCGGAATTTCTCAATCATTTCCCTTGTGAGACTGATATGGTCATCAATTACATCTATATCATCTGCCTTGACCCATGTGCCGACCGATAACTCATCTTCTTCAAGAGTTATTGTGTCGTCACCGTCAAGCTCACAGAAGTAACCAAGAAGCTGAGAACCGCTGAGTCCCCAAGGCTGGCTCTTATAATAGGTGATATTTTTAACCTTCACACCTACTTCTTCCATAACTTCTCTGCTTACAGTTTCCTCTGTTGTTTCACCAATCTCAGTGAATCCGGCAATAAGCGCATAATTCCTATAAGTTCTTCCCGCATATTTAGTAAGAAGAATTCTGTCCTTATCTGTAACTGCAACAATAACAGCCGGACATATCTTAGGAAATACCATATTCTTACAGCAGTAACAGCGTAACATTCTCTGCTTGTCATCATGCTTGAGTGGTTTTCCGCATCTTCCGCAGAAATGATTATCCCTGTACCAGCCATACAGATGAAATGCAGTAATAGCCGCATAAGCATGCTCTCTTGGCTGTGCCTTACGGAAAGAATCGACTCCTATGAATTCATATCCTCTGACAAAAGAATACATATCCTTGTGTACAGCTGAATCAGCCATCTCTCCCAAGAATGTGCCTCTTTCGAGGCTTCCTGTCTTTCTTGCGAGGAAAAAATGTTCCTCATCAATTGACAACAGATATATAAATTCAAAGTTATCCACAGCTTTGTCTCCGTAAGAGGACTTTATCCCCTGAACGAACTCATCATACTGTGGATATATTAATACATTTTCTTCAGGATTCTGTGAGTTAAAATGTCCTGATGGTCTTGCAAGCAATGAGGAACCCTGAAAATAAAACACAGTATCCTCATTGCCTGGCTTAAGATTCTTATACTGGTTGTCCAGATGTTTTGGCCATATATCCTGTATCATATCAGAAGAACACCATCTCTTCCTTAGGTGCACCTGTCTTTTCTACGCTTTCAACGTAAAGAACAGGACCTTTCTTCTTATATGCCATCTGGAATTCATACTTAATAGTAGCTGTAACCCATATCCATTCTCTGTTCTCAAGAGAAGCTATGTTGTTGTAGAAGCTGATATAACCAATAAACTGTGTATCTTCTGCACAACATGTCATAACCTTTCTTCCCGGAACGAAATTCTTATCCTTAAAGTACTTGTTCTTAAGAACCTGTCCCTTGAATCTTACCTTCTTACCTGCGTATACTTCCGGTCTTTCAGACACATCCATATACCAGATACCATAATCTTCGTCATCAACCTGAATAACATCAGCATTGATATCGTATGGAAGCTGTTCAGATATAGCAACCTGGTCACCCTTCTCGTCCTCGAAGATAATCTGAAGTGCAGGATTTAATGCTCTCATGCTTCTTCTGTAGCTGCCAAGATCCATACCTGACTTGCATCTGTTAAAGATAACCATATCAGCATATTTAACAGACTCTGCAATAATAGACTTCATGTTAGCCCACTGTAAGCCAAATGAATTAGCATCAACTAAAGTTATAGACTGGTATACCTGCCATCCTCTTGGCTTCTCACTTCCAAGAATAAGTGCTGGATCCCACATTCCGTTATATTCGATAATAACAATCCATGGATCATACTTCTTGTCCAGTTCATTAAGAGTCTTGATATTAAAATCTTCCTTCTCTACAACAACCATATCAACTCCGTTGTCCTTAAGAAGCTTCTCGCTATACTCCTCTTCACCTTCTTCACACACAATAAGAAGTTTATTCTTAGCATCTGCAAACTGTCCCATTGCTATAGTATCGGAGATAAATCTTGTTTTACCACTGTCAAGCTGACCGTTAATCAAGAAAATCGGAATCTGATATTCCTCATTTGCCATATTTATCCTCATTTCCGCGCATTTGCGCTATCATTTCATTATAAATGCGTTGTAAAAATGTGTTCTTCTATTAAACACTGATTAAACTTCAAAAAGTTCCTTAAGTGCATCTTCCTTAAGTTCAGAACCGATTACACAGATTCTTCCTGTGAAATCAGCACTTCCCTCACGAATCTCATATTCTTCTGGTACAAGGTCGAAATACATCCATGTTCCATCTGTGCAAGGAAGCATACCCTTAGAACGGAGAACCTTACCATAATCTTCACTCTCAGAAAGCTTCTTTAATATGCTGTCAAGCTCTGCCTTCTCATACTTCTTAGGAGTCTCTGTTCCCCAGCTTGTAAATACGTCATCTGCATGGTGATGGTGATGATCATGGTCATGGTCATGATGATGTTCGTGCTCGTGGTCGTGATGATGCTCATGTTCCTCATCATGGTCATGATGATGCTCATGCTCGTGGTCGTGATGATGCTCATGCTCGTCATCATCATCATCATGATGTCCGCCGCAACAGCAGCACTCTCCATCTTCATGATGATGGTGGTGGTGGTGCTCCTTCTCATGCTCCTCATAAGCCTTCTGCGCTGCCTCTGCAAGCATGTCTAACTCAAGGTTAGTAACATTCTCCATTGCACCAAGAATCTTAGTTCCGTCAATATCATCCCAAGGAGTTGTGATAATATGTGCATTAGGATTAACACTCTTAATAAGCTCAATAGCTGTCTTTAACTTCTCTTCAGAAACATTCTGTGTTCTGCTTAAAATAACAGTTCCTGCATGCTCAATCTGGTTATTAAAGAATTCACCAAAATTCTTCATATATACCTTAACCTTAGATGCATCTGCAACTGTTGAAGCACTGTTAAGAACGATTTCATTCTCAATGTGAAGGTCTTTAACCGCTTTGATAACATCTGAAAGCTTGCCTACTCCTGAAGGCTCAATAATAATTCTGTCTGGATGATACTTATCAACAACCTCCTTAAGAGAAGTTCCGAAATCACCAACAAGTGAACAGCAGATGCATCCTGAATTCATCTCTCTTATCTCAACACCAGAATCTTTAAGGAATCCTCCATCAATACCGATTTCACCGAACTCATTCTCAATAAGAACTACCTGCTCTCCCTTTAAGGCTTCCTTTAAAAGCTTACTTATAAGAGTTGTTTTACCTGCTCCCAAAAAGCCTGAAATTATATCTACTTTAGTCATCTTAATCAACCTTTCTGCAGTATATGACTGCCCTTTTATCTCATATTTTCAATTATACACTTCTTGTCAATCCCTATTTGAAAAGAAAATGTAAAATTTTATTAAAAATATTTAATCAGACAGAGATTCCCATGCTCTGTCTTAATTCATCTGCCTTCTCGCCAATCTTTCTTAACCTGTGGTTTACACCCGATTTACCAACCGGGGGGTCTAACAGCTCACCTAATCCCTGAAGACTCATGTCAGGATTCTCGAGTCTTAAAAGAGCAACCTGCATCAGACTGTCACTTAAACTGTCAAGCCCGACAGTATCTCTTATAAGTTCAATATCCTTAATCTGCTTGACCGCCGCTTCAATTGTCTTGTTAAGATTAGCAGTCTCACAGTTTACCTTTCTGTTGACATCATTACTGATTCCCTTAAGAATCATGACATTGTACAGGTTCATCTGCGAAACAACCGCTCCCATAAGATTAAGCGTATCAGTAATATTATTGCCTTCTTTCATATACACTACAAAACTGTTTTTTCTTACAATAACCTTGGCATCGAGTCCGAAAAAACGCAGCATATCCATAAGAATATCAGCGTCCTCCTCATATTTGCACACAATCTCATAGTGATAGAACTTGTTCGGGTCACTTATAGAACCTCGTTCCATAAAAGCTCCTCTTATAAATGCTTTCTTACAGCAGTCCATAGCTACAATTCTTGCGTCAACAAACACCGGTTCAATCTGTGTAAACCGGTCGTCGCACCATTTTAATGTCTGCAATATCTTAGCAACATCACTCTGTCTGGTTATCCTTATAATAGTTTCCTTGCCATTCTTAACCATTTCATTCGTATCAGCATCCATCTTAATGCTAAATATTCTCAATAACAGGTCACTGAATTTCTCAACTGACAATTCGTTCTCTGTAACGAATTCCAGACATAATTCTCCATTATCTGTCTCGCTTACATTGCCAGACATTCCCATAAACGCAGCAAATTCCGCAATCTGGCAATGCCTCGCGGAATCTGTTTTCTTAACTAACTCTTCTTTTACTTCTGATGAAAATGACATACTTAACCTTTTCTCTTAGAATCTTTCTCAATATCTCTATGCTCAACCTTACATCCATACTCAGTCCTGCTTATAAGCTTATAGATTTCATTAGCAAGAGTAACTGAACGATGCTTTCCTCCTGTACAGCCAATTGCAATAACAAGGCTGTTCTTTCCTTCCTTAACATAATTAGGCAGAAGGAACTTCAATAAGTCATCTATCTTTTCCAGAAATTCTGTTGTCTCCGGAGCTTTCTTCACATAATCCTGTACAGGCTTATCATTACCGGTAAGGTGTTTAAGTTCTTCAATATAATATGGATTAGGCAGAAATCTCACATCAAACACAAGATCTGCGTCTGCAGGTATTCCATATTTGAAACCAAAAGAAAGAACTGTAACAAACAGATTCTTGAAATTCTTATCGTCAAAGAATATGCCCTCAAGCTCTGCCTTAAGTTCCCTTGTAAGCATCTGGCTTGTATCGATTATAACATCTGCTCTTTTCTTTAAGAACTTAAGCTCATCTCTTTCCAGCTTTATTACATTATCTATTCTGTCATGATCATCCATTGCAAGCGGATGTGTTCTTCGCGTTTCCTTGTATCGTTTTACAAGTACATCATCACTTGATTCAAGAAACAGAATTGTATAGTTAAAATGCTTATTAAGCATATCATCAAGCACTGAATCCAGCTCAGCAAGTGCGTGACCACTTCTTATATCTACACCAATTGCTATGTTGCTATATCCGTCTTCTCCCGCATTGGCAAGCTCTGCAAACTTAGGAATCAGAGAGATTGGCATATTATCGACACAATAATATCCCTCATCTTCTAATACATTAAGTGCTGTAGATTTACCTGCACCTGACATACCTGTAACAATAATCATCTTCATCTTATCATCTTCTCTTTCTTATCTGCCTTTAATTACTGGTCTGTTTAATTATAACAAGCCTTAGAATCCAACCTTTACAACTTCCAGTTCCAGCCCGACACCGAACTTTTCCATAACTTCACTCTTAATATAATCCGTAAGCTCGCATACATCCTTCGCAGTTGCATCGCCCTTATTGACAACGAATCCTGCATGCTTCTCCGATACCTGTGCGCCACCTCTTGCACAACCCTTAAGACCTGCATCCTCAATAAGCTTTGCTGCAAAATATCCTTCCGGTCTTTTAAATGTGCTTCCGGCACTAGGATACTCAAGTGGCTGCTTCTGCCTTCTCTTAGCTGCCAGCTCTGAGATATTATTTCTTATTATATCCGGTTCACCTTTTCTTAATTTCAAAGTTGCTTCAAGAACAATCATATTGCTTTTCGCTACAATACTTGTTCTGTATCCAAGCTCAAGTTCATCTGCTGAAAGCTCCCTGATAATACCTTCATCATCAATAACCTTTGCACTGACAAGAATATCCTTGAACTCCCCGCCATAAGCACCTGCATTCATTCTTACAGCACCACCTATGCAACCCGGAATACCTGTTGCAAATTCAAATCCGGCAATTCCATTAGCAGCAAGCTGGTTGCCAAGTCTTGTAAGCTTCATACCTGCACTTGCTTTGACAAGCACTTCATCTGAATTATCCTGTGAATCCTGCAGAAACTCATAATCTGAAAAACCATCGCCAAGCTCAACTACAACTCCCCTGAAGCCTTCATCACTCACAAGAATATTACTGCCATTTCCAATAACAATATATTTAATGTCCGATTTTTTCAAAAATGCGATAACATCTGCTATCTGCTTTTCTGCCTGTGGTGTTACATAATAATCTGCAGCACCTCCGATTCTGAATGTAGTATGTGTCTTCATTAGTTCACCTGTTCTTACATTCCCGGCACCAAGCATTGATATTAATGCTTCTGATAACATTTTATTATCCATATAATCTCACTATCCTTAATACTAATTTCCAAGAATAAGCTTTGCTGCTCCATACATTCCTGCATCATTACCAAGAGCAGCCTTAACTATCTTAGTCTGTCTGCTCGCATGGAACACACATTCCTTATAATACTTATCAATAAGATTGATAAAATATTCCCCTGCGGCAGAAACTCCGCCACCAATTACAAATACCTCCGGGTCAACCATTCCCGCTGCACATGCAAGTCCTTTTCCAAGATACCTGCATACATACTCTGTTACCTGTATAGCAAGGGCATCTCCTCCCTTAGCCTCGTCAAATATAACCTTTGCAGATATGTATGGCACACTTCTTAAAGATGAAGGCATGTCACTTTCTGCAAGCATACGGTTAGCCGTTCTTACAATTCCAGTTGCAGAAGCAACCTGCTCAAGACAGCCCTTCTTTCCACAGTTACAGCTCTCAGTCTCACCTTCAACAAGTGGAAGATGACCTATCTCACCTGCTGCACCGTTAAATCCATAAAGAGGCTTTCCATCAATAATAACTCCACCGCCTACACCGGTTCCAATTGTCACCATGACCATGCTGTTATATTCGCTTCCACCGCCTACCCAGAATTCTCCGAGTGCTGCCATATTGGCATCATTACCAATCTTAACAGGAATACCTGTAAGCTCAGACAGTGCATTGGCTGCATTAAATACTCCCCAGCCCAAGTTGATACATTTGTTGACAGTTCCATCTTCAAGACAGGCGCCAGGAAGTCCCATTCCGATTCCTGCCACATCCTCTGTTGTCATATTCATATCTGCAAGAACGCCCTTGATATACTCACTTATATCAGGCAGAATCAGGCTTCCACCCTCATCCTTTCTTGTAGGAATCTCTTCTTTTCTTAACAGCTCACCTTCTTTAGAAAATGTACCACATTTGCAGGTTGTTCCTCCAACATCAATTCCAAATATAATCTTACTCATCGTCATCCTCCCCGCCTCTCATAAGATTTTCCTGTACTCTTCTGTATAATTCCTTCGCTGCATTATATCCCATCATCTTCTGTCTGTGGTTGACCGCTGCTGACTCAACAATTACAGCAAGATTACGTCCAGGTCTTACCGGAAGCGTATGGCACACAACCTTATTTCCAAGATATTCTATATATTCTTCCTCAAGTCCAAGGCGGTCATACTCTCTGTCCTTGTTCCAGTCCTCAAGCTTGATAACCATATCTATTTCCTGAGTTTCCTTAACACTTTCAACACCGAAAAGTGTCTTGACATCAATAATACCAATGCCTCTAAGCTCTATAAAATACTTGGTAACTCCCGGTGCGCTTCCAACCAGAGTCTCGTCACTGACCTTTCTGATTTCAACCGCATCGTCAGTTACAAGACGATGTCCTCTTTTTATAAGTTCAAGCGCGGCCTCGCTCTTACCAATACCAGACTCACCTGTGATAAGTACACCTACACCATATACATCAACTAAAACACCATGGATTACGATACATGGTGCAAGCTGGACCTTCAGCCAGCGTATTACTTCTGCTGTAAATGAAGATGTTGCCTGGTCTGTCATAAGAAGAGGTATCTGATACTTAACCGCAAGTTCAATAATCTTAGGCTCTGGCTTTATACTCCTGCAGAATATAATACATGGAATATTACTTGACAAAAGCTGCATATATCTTTCATATCTCTCCTGCTCAGAAAGACTCGCAAGATAAGCATGCTCCACATTACCAATAATCTGTAATCTGTCATTATCAAACTGGTCATAAAAACCTGTAAGCTGCAAAGCCGGTCTGTTCACATCAGGCAGATTAAGCCAGATTCCTGACACATCTATCTGTGGTGTAAGATTAACAAGATTCATTTTCTGGATAACTTTAGATAACTTTACCCTCTCTTTACCATTATTCATATATTCTCTGCCTCCAAACTCATGTTTACGATTTCATATATCCTAAGTTTATCACAGACAAGCTCTAAATGCTATTATAAAAGTATTATCAATGAAAGAATTTGTATATATTCTCTGCCACATTTTCAGTAATACCATCAGCCTTCATAAGCTCATCCACTGATGCCTGCCGTATCTTTTCTATATCAAGAAAATGCTTCATAAGTGCCTTTCTTCTTACAGGTCCGATTCCTTCAATCGAATCAAGTACAGAAGATACCTGTGCCTTATCTCTTAAGCTTCTGTGATAAGTTATTGCAAATCTGTGTGCCTCATCCTGCACCCTTGTAATCAGCTTAAAGCCCTCGCTGTGCTTATCTATCGGTATCTCAATATTGTTATAATACAGACCTCTTGTGCTGTGGGTATCATCCTTTACCATACCGCACACAGGAATATTAAGCCCCAGTTCCTTAAGTACATCAAGTGCAATATTCACCTGGCCACGTCCGCCATCCATCATAATAAGGTCTGGATATCTCGAAAATCCATGACTATCCTCGAGTCCTTCCCGCTCACGCATACCTCTTGTAAAGCGTCTTGTCAGAACCTCACGCATGCTCTTATAATCATCCGGCCCCTTTACTGTTCTTATCCTGAACTTGCGATAATCATTCTTCTTTGGTTTTCCATCCTCAAAAACGACCATTGAGCCAACACTTTCAACACCATTTGTATTAGATATATCGTAAGCCTCTGCTCTGTGAAGTGTCCCAAGTCCAAGCCAGTCGGCAATCTCTTTCATAGCTCCTGTTGTCCTGCTCTCCTCACGCTTAATCTTCTCCGCATCCTGTGTAAGAACAAGCTGGGCGTTCTTATATGCAAGCTCAACCATCTTTTCCTTGTCGCCCTTCTTAGGTGTGACAATACTTACCTTGCGACTCTTTCTTGCACTAAGCCACTGTGCTATTGTATCCGCATCCTCTATCTCGTACTGCACCATAATAATATTAGGTATAAATGGAGTTCCGCCGTAATACTGTTTCATAAATTCCGAAATAATGTCGCTCTTAGTGTCGCCTTCAGCAACCTTCATATGAAAATGATCTCTTCCAAGAAGCTTGCCCTGCCTGATAAAGAACACCTGCACAACTGCGTCCTGACCGTCACTTGCACACGCAATGACATCTCTGTCATTAACATCATCTGCTGTAATCTTCTGCTTCTGTGCAACCTGCTTGACACTCATTAACAGGTCTCTGTATCTTGCAGCTTCCTCGTATTCCATCTTCTCAGACGCTTCCTGCATCTGCGTTGTAAGCCTGTCCATAATCTTCTTGTAATCACCATTTAAGAAAGCTACAACCTCATCAATTCTTCTTCTGTATTCCTCACCGCTTACATATCCCTGACATGGTGCATCACACTGTCCGATATGATAATTAAGACACGGCCTGTCCTTGCCCTCATCTTTTGGCAGATTTCTGTTACAGGTTCTTACCTTATACAGCTTGCATAGAAGTTCAATAGTGTCCTTGACTGCTGCCGCAGAAGTGTAAGGACCGAAATACTTACCTGCTCCATGCTTCATCTTTCTTGCAAAAAGTACCCTTGGATACTCTTCACCAACGGTAATCTTAATAAAAGGATAACTCTTGTCATCCTTTAGCATGGTATTGTACTTAGGCCTGTGCTCCTTGATAAGATTGCACTCCAAAACAAGCGCCTCAAGTTCAGAATCTGTGATAATATACTCAAAGTACTGAATATGTGACACCATCTGCACAATCTTGGCAGACTTATTCCTGCTGCTCTGGAAATACTGCCTTACACGATTCTTTAAAATCTTCGCCTTACCTATATATATTATATTGTCCCACTTATCATGCATAATATAAACTCCCGGTTTTGCCGGGAGTTTCTTAAGCTCTTCTTCTAAATTAAACATACTACAAGCTTCTTCAATCCTCTGGCTTTCTTAAGTGTGTAGCTTCGCACCTGTCTTATAGTATTTATTATCCCAGTTATGTCAGCTTTGTCAACACATTTTACATTACCAAATCTGACCGCAAGTATTGTCTGCACTGCTTTCTCAAGTCCCATATTCTTAAGATTCGCATCCTGTGCAGTTATTTCTAATATATATTCTTCATAATCAATTCCAGGTTCTCTCTTATATCCCAGACAAGCAAGAAGCTTTTCAAGATAAGAATACATTTTCATAAGCTTTACTTCATCTACTGAACTGCTTCTTAATAAATGTATTCTTGATACTATCCTGATTGCAGCCATTGCAATTAATATAAGAACTGCCAATATTGCTGTACATACCACAATCAGAATTGAATTAATATGTATCTCACCTGAGAAGCTGTCAGTATCAGAGACAGCTTCCTGCGCAGTACTTTCAGTCCCCGGCTCATCTGTATCATCAACTGTCATATTTTCATCAACTGATGAATTACTATTGTCAGACTGGCTCTGTCTCTCACTTTCATCCTGTGTGGAACTTTGCTCAGTATCCTCAACTTCTCCATAGCCAGGTGTTGCATCAACAATAACCCATCCATATCCATCAATATATGCCTCAACCCATGCATGAGCTGCATTGTCGTAGACATCATATTTCATATACTTATTGCTCTGCCCGTCAGTATAATATGCGCCTGTATTGGTATTAACCGTATATCCTGCACAATACCTTGCCGGTATACCCGCACATCTTAATATAACTGCTGCCGAGGTAGCAAAATATGTACAATACCCTCTCTTGCTTTCTCTTAAGAAATACTCAACAACGCTCTTTCCCTCCGGCACCCTTCCTGGTTTAAGAGTATATGTATAATTATCTTTAAGATAAGATACTATTTTCTGTATATATTCAACCTTTTCATCTACTGTCTGTAAATTCCTCTTTCCAAACAGTTGTGCTACAACAATTCTGTCATCTTCAGATACATCAAGATACTGCCCGTGTGCATAGCTTTCATATGAATTAACGATAGCAGAGTTTCTGTATTTCTTCATAAGCTGCCCCATGCGGGAGTAATCCTCAAAGCTTCCCCGTGCTATACGGTAATCAAGTGACGAACCATATACATTGCCATCTTTACTTCTGAATGTCTGCTGATAATAGAAAAATCTGTCAGCAAGCAGTTGTTCGTCTTCATCAAGCGTATATATTTTTCGTTTCACAAGATTAAGTGCAAACTCGGACACAGCACTCTCATAAGAATACTGAGTTTCCCTTGTATCCGACCATCGCTGCCAGCTGTTATTCTTGAAATCCCTTCCCATAAATACCTTGGCATAGGCAATTCCGATATCAGACATTGTATTAAGCTCTCCTGCGTATACATTTCCATAATAGACCTCGTCAACCTGTCCAACATCACCATTTCCTATTCCTACAGTCGCATTAACCTTCGCCTTATCATCCTCTGTCTCTGATTTATTTCCCTGAAGGTCTATGCCAAATCTGTCATAAACAACATCTGTTACCATATTTCTTGCATCATCAAAGAAAGAATTTCTCTTATATGTATCCTGAGGAACAACAAATGTTAAAACTGCCGCTATAACTGCTGATATTATTACAGCCGTTTTGGCACTCTGGTTAGTTTTTATCTTCTTATTCCTTAGTGCCATTGAATCAAAGATAAAAAGAACACAGAAAATAATGCTTATGATATCAGGAATAATAACTGCCGCAATAAATACACTAAGCAGAGGCATGGTTATTGCCAGACTCACTAGCATATTAGGAAACACACTAACTTCCAAAGCTGCAAGGACTGCTATAATCATAACAACAACCACACATACGCATCTTACAGAAGCCGCACCAGCACTCTCTACCGTTAGTACATTACTGCTATCCACAGGTCCTGTAAAAGATGCCCTTGATATAAACACATTTATAAATGTTGTGATTCCATTAATAAAAGAGCCTATATTAATTACGAGATATACCACCGGCAAAACAGCCATTCCCATAATCCTTATAAGCCTTGCATTCTTTCCGTAACAGGACAGCATAAATGTATACACAACACTGAATATCAGTGAAACAAATCCAATAAATCCCATATCTGCAAGCGGATATGTAATCGTCTCTATTATGGATGCTGCACCAAATGTTCCAAGAAATGTCACTATTATTCTAAGTATTAAGTTGTCTGTATGTATAAGCTGTCCCTTTTTCATTAATACCCTCTTGTCACATTATTATCAATTCTCTGTAATTATCACTGGTTCAGTCGTAATCTCCAGCCTGTCATCTTCATATAATGCCTGACATGCTTTATTGACCGTACCTTCACCACAACGTATATCCATAACCACTTTAACGGCCGCTTTCAAACTGGCATTATCATAGAACGTAACTCTTACAATATCTGCTTTAGCCATATCCCACACTATATACTGTCCAGTCAGTCCAGCCTCTGCACATGCCAGCCCCTGCGACATCATCTCAGCATATATTCGGCTCATTCTTGAAAGACGCCATGACTTTTCTCCTCTCCAGTCCGTGTCAACAACGATGAATACCGTCTTATTAATGTTCGTGCTGTACTCTTTAACAATAAAGTCATTCTCTGCAAGTATACTGCTTCTCTTCCAATGAATATTCCTTGGACTGTCTCCATCCCTGTATTCTCTGAGTTCACTGACTTCATCAGATGCACTCTTTACATACACCTCATTCTCTTCATCATAATAAGCATTAGCTCTGTCTGTTTCCATATATCTGTCAGTTGTTTCCTCCGGCATAACAGATACTTTAGTAACTCCTGCAAATTGTTTCTTCTTTCCAAAAAGTCCAAGATAGTCACATATTTCTATGGATTCAACCCCCACACATATATTACCGCAGTAATCCGCAGAAATGTCCGTAATTCCAGCACTCTTTCTTATGCCCTGTTTTATAGGCACATTTATCATGAATTCATCACCCGTATGGCAATACATATATTTTATGGTTATGCTGCCATTAACAAAAGCCAGATTACATGCATTCTTCTTAACTATTCTTATCTTAATCCTGTTTCCCACCTGTACAACATTCTTATTGACCTGCAGGCTAAGCCCCAGGCTGACATCCGATATAGCATACATAATCCATGAAACAAGTGGTATTGCAATCATCAGGACAAGCAATATAAATATCTGGTATTCCACATAAAATATATTAATCCCGAAAACAACTGCCAGGCAGATAAAATACAAAATCCTTCTTTTAAGCATACTGCCACCCTTACTTATTCATCTCTGGAACCGGTACATTTCTTAATATCTCAGTAATCTCTTTTCTGGCTGCCTCCGTACCTGCAGCTCCATTAACATTAGTAACTATTCTGTGTGCAAATGTTTCAACAGCAATATTCTTAATATCTGATGGGAGAACATAATTATTACCGCGAAGAAATGCTTCCGCCTTTGCCATTGCAATTACTGCGATACTTCCTCTTGGTGAAACCCCCTGTATTATATTCTCCCTGCTTCTTGTCTTAGCTGCAATCTTAGCTACATATTCATATATAGAATCATCAACATAGATACCCGCAACTTCCTCACGAATTCCTTCTATATCACCTTTTTCAAGTACACATGCAGAAAACTGTGTATTCTTCCCGTTCTCAAGTCTGCTCTTCATAATTGCTACTTCATCCTCAATCTGTGGATATCCCATAGAAAGCTTTATCATGAATCTGTCAAGCTGTGACTCAGGAAGCTTCTGTGTTCCAATAGAACCAATAGGGTTCTGTGTTGCTATAACTACAAATGGGTCTGGAAGCTCATATGTATTGCCGTCAACAGTCACCTTAGACTCTTCCATTATCTGCAATAACGCTGACTGTGTCTTAGGTGATGTTCTGTTTATTTCATCAGCAAGAAGCAGGTTGCACATAGCCGCCCCCTGCTTGAATTCAAACTTGCCAGTCTGCCTGTTATACATCGAAAATCCCGTTATATCCGATGGCATAACATCTGGTGTAAACTGTATTCTGTTGTACTTAAGTCCGAGTGCATTTGCAAATGCATGTGCCATTGTTGTTTTACCAACTCCCGGAATATCATCTAATAATACATGTCCCCCTGCGATTATTGCCATATACACCTTGCATATAACATCATCTTTTCCAATGACAGACTTCCTTACCTCTCTTAAAACTGCTTTAGATTTCTTTAAGTAATAATTATTCTCGTTCATTTAATCCCCCAAAAGCACCAATTATTCTGTAGAAAGCGTCAGACTTCCATATACAGTATCCCCACTATAGAACTCAAGAGAATTATTCATAATATAACATGAAATCTTTATATTGCTATTAAGACCATTCTTATCAATATACGTCTGAATCACCTGTTTTAATGTATCAGCTGCCGCCTCATCCATTCCATCTAACTGTTTATCATTATACTTAATATCATAAGGAACATCAATATAAAGTACTACATTATTCCTTGTTGCAACATTGTCATTTCTTACAGAATATGTATATCCATACTCTGTTCTGTTCTCAATATTTATTGTTCCTTCACTCATAACATTAAGTTTCGAATATAACATTTCATAGCTGTTATAATCTTCAATTATCATATCACTTATCTCGCTCTGTTTAACTGTTGCTTCCTCCGCAGTACTCTCATGCATATCTGCCTCTGAACTGCTGGTTGCTAACGGCACGAAACTTGTCCTGCTCTGCTCTCCTCTGCCAACTGTCTGATAATTCTTTACTGATATAACAAATATAACAATTGCCGCTATTGCAGCTGCAACCGAAATATACTTTCCGACTGGCAGGTGTTGTTTTACTGGTTTCAATTGTACTATCTTATCATTCGTATATGTAGACGACTTATCTTCTGTAGCATCAAACAATTCAGACTTGTCAAGGATTTCATCTATCTGTATTCTGATTTTTTCCTTATCCGGATACTTAACCTTACTCAAGATAATCCCACTCCTTTCTTACTCTCTTAACCATTGCATAATACCTGCTCTTGACAGTGCTAAGATCAACCCCCTGATTAGCACTTATCTCGCCAAATGTATAACCTTCATACACTTTAAGCCTGAAGGTTTCCCATTCCTTATTCTGGTGATGACCATACATTTTCTCCATCTCCTCATAAGAAAGCTTCCCAAGCACACTCGTCTCCGTGCCAGCCCTCTCATCAGCAGGTTCCTGTATGGTATCATCCATAATCTGTGTAACAATACTCTCATGATACTGTCTGCTCCTGAAATAATCAGTGACCTTATTATCTGCAATCCTTGTAAGCCATGTCTTAAATGACGCCTTCTCTATATTGAAGCCCCCCAGCCCCTTCAACGCTGAAATAAATGTTTCCTGAGTAAGATCCATACTTAACTCCTCATCCTTCAACTTAATATAAATGTGCTTATACACAGCCTTATAATATTGCGTAACCAGCTCTTCTGCTGCATCTCTGTCATTATTATTCAGGATTCTGCTTATCAAACTAAAATCACGGTTCTTTGACAGCAAACCCATCTACTCACCCCCGGTTGGTATGTACTGACGGAACATAAATCAAAGTCTCATGTCCCGTTCATATCTTTATACGGAATACTTTTCAAAAAAGTTTAAATAATTGTAACATTTTTCAAAAAAATTTGCATAAATTATGCCATTCCGTTTACTGTCTTGTATTTATACAGCATTTCTGCATGATTCTGCTCCTCAATCTGGATATCAGCAAGAATCTTTCTGATGGCTGTATCGGCAAAATTAAACACATTAGTATTATACTCTCCCGATACAAGTTTTTCAGAGCCAATACTGTCTGTTGCTAAAAATGCATCGCTTTCCTTATCCTCTGACTTGCTCATCACATCATAAGTTGCCTCAGGCTCATACTCTTTTCCCTCACAGTCGTTGCAGTCACATTCAGGAACTTTTCCCTCAAGAATCTGTCCTAATGTGTCATAGTGCTTCTGCTCATTCTTCTCTAATGTAGAGAACAGCTCCTTTAACACAGGATCTTTAGCATCCTGTCCATACTTCTTGTACTTCTTGATACAGGTCTGCTCCTGAGTCTGTAAATCCTTAATCGTAGTCTTTTCTTTTTCATTCAATGCCATAATAAAAAGCCTCCTGATAATTAATACAACCGTATTATTACCAGAAGGCTTAACATTTATTCTTATATGTAATTATTAGAAGTCAACTTCTGTATCATAGTAGCAGCATGTAAGAAGCTTCTCCATCTCTTCCTGACTTGGCTGACGTGGATTAGAACCTGTACATGCATCAAGGATAGCATTGGCTGCGATGTCGTGTAACTTAGCCTTGAATTCTTCCTCTGATACAAATCCTGTCTCTGCTGGGAGACCACCCTCACCATAATTCTTGATGCAGTGAGGAATATTAAGTTCATCATTCATCTTTCTTAACATAGCGATAAGATTGTCAATCTTCTCATCCTGTGTATTGCCACCAAGATGTAAGAAATCAGCGATAAATGCATATCTCTTAGCTGCTGTCTCATCCTTGGCATTGAACTTGATAACCTTAGGAAGATACATAGCATTAGCTGCACCATGGATAATATGTCCGCCTTCAAATGCTGCACCAGTCTTATGTGCCATTGAATGAACGATACCAAGTAATGCATTAGAGAATGCCATACCTGCAAGACACTGTGCATTATGCATTGAATCTCTTGCTGCCATATCTCCGTTGTATGATTTAACGAGGTTAGCCTTAATCATCTCCATAGCATGAAGTGCCAGTGGATCTGTGTAATCACAGTTAGCAGTTGATACATAAGCCTCAATTGCATGTGTCATGGCGTCCATACCTGTATGTGCTACAAGCTTAACCGGCATAGTCTCTGCAAGCTCAGGATCAACAATAGCAACATCAGGAGTAATCTCGAAATCTGCTATAGGATACTTAATACCTTTCTCATAATCTGTAATAATAGAGAATGCTGTTACCTCTGTAGCTGTTCCTGATGTAGATGAAACTGCACAGAAATGAGCTTTCTTACGAAGCTTAGGAAGACCGAATACCTTGCACATATCTTCAAATGTTGTATCAGGATATTCATACTTAATCCACATTGCCTTAGCAGCATCAATAGGAGAACCGCCACCGATAGCAACAATCCAGTCTGGCTCAAACTCTGTCATAACAGCAGCGCCCTTCATAACAGTCTCAACTGATGGATCAGACTCGATACCCTCGAAAAGCTTAACTTCCATTCCTGCTTCCTTGAGGTAATCCTCTGCTTTCTGAAGGAAACCGTTACGCTTCATAGATCCGCCACCAACGCAGATGATAGCTTTCTTTCCTTCAAGTGTCTTGAGGGCTTCCAAAGAACCCTTTCCATGATACAAATCTCTTGGTAAAGTAAATCGAACCATAATAAAACCTCCGTACATAAATATTTGATTGTTAAATTATAAACAAACCCTATGCTCTTATTATATGCTTGCCCGTATAATAATTCAAGTAAATTTTATTATAATTTTTTGTAAATATTCCATGAACAATTATATATTTTTATTATCACTTACAATCCTGCCATCACTAATAGTAATTATCCTGTCATCTCACCACACAGCCTATTACCCTAAGCGGGGGTACTCTTACCGCTTTCCAAAGTTACCCGGTAAACCTACTATTTCATCAATTTTCACAATCTGGTAGGTCTTTTTTACATTGTTAGTTGGTTTATGATGCTTCTTTCCGTCTTAAATACCTACTAAATATGTCACATCTCACACTTTAGTAGGTCTTTTCCTAATATATCTGTAATATTAGTCACATCTTGTCAGCCAAAAGACCTACTATTCTCGCATAAATCACAACTTTAGTAGGCAATTTTCTTTAGCCACCTTAATTCCCATCAAAATTTCTTCTCAAAAGACCTACTATTTCATCTCATTTAGCAGCATTAGTAGGCTTTTTACCAACTTATGCACTGGTTTCATATGCTATTTGACACTGCCAGAATGCGAAAAGCATTTCAAAAAAGTTTTATTTTCAACTACAAGTTTCTCTCAAACAACACATAATTGTCTGCTGTTCCAGTCTGAATCTTATAATAACAAGTCTCCTCTGTTCCATCATCATATATAACTTCTGCCTCTATAAGTATGGCGTTAAGCATGTCATTTCTTTCCTTGCGTACCGTATCTGGTGATTGTTTATTCATATACCATGAGTATGTACTTGTTGGAAATTCCATATACAATATTAAATCCAGTTCTTCCTGCTCTGCTCCCGATATCTTTTTACTTTGCGTCTTAATAACCTTTTTATCAAGGAATTCCTTAAGCTGCACCTCTCTCTTTTCAAACTGCACACGTGCATTATACGCAGTGTATTCTATAAACTTTACAGACTCTTTATCATACAGCACTGGCCACGAAAATCCCATTATATAAAGATATGATGTATCTGTGTCATGTACATCCTGTTCTACAGACCTGCTGTTTATTTTGAATTCACCCACTTGTGCCCAGTCTCCATATGTATCTTCTTTTTCGGGATACTCCACCTCCTGTCTGGCTAAACGGCTGCTTTCACTTGCTGTCTTGTCACTCTCCTGTACTTCTTTATTCTTACATCCAACTGATACACAGCCACATATAATCATCATCATTATCACAAACTGTTTGATTCTCATACATCCCCCTCACATAATAATACATAATATAGCAGTATTAATAACTATAATCAGAGGTATTCCTTTCCCCGAATTCTTTTTAAAAATGTGCCTTGAAGCGAATACTGTTTCAAGTCCAACCGCTACTGCGAATAGTATCTCCTCTACCATGAGAATAAGCATATACTGGCTTATCGTTATATTCCTGAATACCTTTGCTGTATTCATATAAGTAAGGCTTATAAGCGGTGCATTAATATATGGCATACCATAAGCCTTATACATTATTATCATTTCGATTATATACAGTAAAAATGCACTTACCCCCACCAATATGCATACAGCAGCTGCCTTAACTGTATGTTCCCATCTTCTCCCTTTCTTAGACGAGCCAATAAGCATATTCATTCCGTTCTTATATTCCACTGAGCTTTCAGTCTCTGCAATAAGAACAACTCCAAATCCGAGTATAATATATATAAGCAGTTTTCTCGTTGCTCCTTTACTGCCAAATATCTGGTCGTATCCCCGTTGTGACATAACATACGCATCTATTCCGTACTGCTCTTTTATCTGTGAAACATATTCAATCTGCTGCATATATTCGCTCATGTTATCAAGCAGTCTCGTAGCATCCATGAGGTTGTACACATATCTGCTTACATCATCCTCACTAAGTTCTCCCCACTCATACTGTTCTCTTGCAGCATCTAACTTTGCCTGTGCCTCATAAACATCATTTTGTCTCTGCTCTATAAGACTGGTAAATCCACTGTAATCCCTGCCACCATACTGCTGATAATATTCATCACGCTTCTTTTCATCTTCAGAATATGCTATTTTCTGGTTATTACATATAAATATTGTTATAAACACAACAACACATATTACAATCCAGCCTCTTGCTGTTATTAAAAATTTGTACATTTCTTTCCAGAAATGCGGAAGTCTGGACAAAATCCTTTGAACCACATGTCCGATTTTTTCAATCATTTTTCCTATAAAGCCAGCGGTTCTTCCCGGACGGATAACCTTTCCAAGTAATACAAGAAATATTGCTGATATTACAGCTATAATAATACACACCATGCACAGCACATTTACCATGCTCACAGGAACACCTGCTATCATGATATTATCATACTTCCTAAGTATATTGCTTACATTCATCACATTTATTATATTAATCTTCTTGAAAATCCTTAACCTGCCCTGCATTGATATATTCTGGTATGCAAATGCTTCCGCTCCGGCAATTATACCCACCAGCACAACTGAACTGATTCTTTTCCTGCATAACGAAAATACCAGTGATATAACAAGCACTATTGCAATAACTATCAAAGATATAATCATATATCTTATAAAAAGATATGTCATTACGCTTATCGGATAAGTGAAATTATTATACCCTTTCAGACACTGTACAGGTGCGGTAAGGAAATCCCAGCCACCATACACCACAAGCATAGAGACAAGACCGCATAACTGCATAATCAGTGATACAAATAAAGCACTCAATCCGACTGCAGCAGTATCCTTAACTGCAAGTCTCATTCTTCCATTGACAGCAGTATAGATAATCTGCCACATTCCATTATCCCTGTATTCGTAAATGTTATAAATAATATATATCATCAACGCAAGAACGATATAGATAGAAATATCATTCTTCAGAAACTGCTCAACTGCCCTGCTGTTTAATTCCCTAACCTGTACATTTTCAATCCTTTTATAATCATTTTCCGTTTTATTGATATTGGCTATTGATTCTGATGTACCGAACACACTGAATTTTTTCATATTCGAGGCATTTGTAATAACTGCTTTGACACTTTCTGTATATCCATCAATATAATCAGACTTTTCCTTGTATTCCTTTGCAAGTCTCTTAAATATTCTTCTATCATCCTGTGCCAGTTCGTCAGCATGCTGCTGTATCTGTTCATCTGTATGCCCATTAATCAGCCAGTTGTACTCTCTTACTTTAATCTTATAATTATCTATTCCGCATTCTGAAAAATCCTTTGCAAAAACAACCACAACACATATACATGCCGCAGCCAGAATTAGCAATATTGTTTTTCTATTAAGCAGTCTCCCCAGTTCCTTCATCTACCTAAGCTCCTTAATATCCCCTTTTTCAATGTTGCTCTTATCAATATATACAATTTTGTTGTTCACAAATGAAAACATAAACATTCTACTGCTATCCCCATGCATAATTGAAAATATCTTTTCCTCGTCTGGAATCGTTCTCTTTGCTGCGAGCTTTCCATCTCTGTCTAACTGATATAATGTATAATCAAGTGAACTGCTCTGTTTGTTAAAATACATTGCCATATTCTTATATCCTTCATCATCCATCCAGATATAATTTCCGTCAAATGTTATATAAAAATATCCTGTATCATTATCACTTTCATATATGCTTTCTGACTTACCGCTGCCAAGATCATATTCATATATTATTCCATCTCCAAGCCCGCTGTAATACAGCTTGTTATTGTCTGCATCTATACAGTAACTATACACATTCTTGTCAAGCAGACATTCAGTATCTTCCCCTGTAATTCTGAATATTCCTTTTCCTTCCAATGAATATAATCCCTTATCATCTTTTGAAACAGATGTCTTTAAAAAAAATGTGTCACTGCCATATGTTTTAAGTGAATTAATTCCTATACCATATCCCGTTTCTTCATATATTTTATCGCTCGAACCCGTATCAAGATTAAATCTGTATAGCCTTACTGTTACATTACCTTCTATATCTCCCGTTATCTCTTGAGATACATATGCATATCCATCATTGAAACACATTGACACACTATCCTGTCCACTCAGGACGCATATGCTTCCAAGGTATGTTCTCTGTGTTCCGTCAGCACTTATCCGTACAAGATTTCCCTTGGAACTTATCATATATATGTACGAATTATAGTAATACAACTCACTTTTAAACTCGCTTCCTGAAATATATGCCATGCACTCTTCTCCATCATGCCCACATTGTGGTTTATTACATAACACAATGCTTTCTTCCGACTTATCATCATAAAACATAAGATTATCATCTGATGCGCTGCATTTATCAAGATAATAATATCCTGTATCACATCTTGCCACCATATGCATGCTTTCAGAAAAGTATGACTGCGTATTATCAAGCTTGTCGCTTCCTACGGTTATCGTATTACCTGGTTTCCCCTTACACGACACAAGCAAAACTGACATTACAACCATTAATCCTGCTGCAATTCTTCTCATTGTAATCCCCCTTAAAGTTATGACATCTATAGTTAGTTTAATTAACTATAGATATCATGTCAAGCGTACACAACCAAACCAGACACTATTAATCATGGTCTTGGAACACGAAGCATTAAAAGAATTGTTGACAGTTACGATGGAATTATGAAATATTCGTACGATGAGAAAGACAATTATTTTAATACAGCACCCTGGCATCATGCAATAGTTTTGGCATATTCTGCAATATATGGCATATTCGGTAATATACGTCACATTAATATCGGGTAGTTTTGGCACATTCGGTAATATATGGCACATTCTGCACTTGACAATATAAAAAAACAGGGATTCCAGTTACATTTAATAACCGAAATCCCTGTTTTTATTATATTAATTCTTCTTATATTGTTATATCTTCTTAGAAAAGACTCTTAACAGTATTAACTACATTCTCTACTGTGAATCCGAAATGCTCGAATAACTGGTTAGCCGGACCTGAAGCTCCGAAGCCCTTCATGCAGATAACCTTTCCATCAAGTCCTACATATCTGTACCAGCCGAAGTCTGAAAGTGCCTCAACTGCAACTCTCTTTCTTACACTCTTAGGAAGGACTGATTCCTTGTATTCCTCTGACTGCTTCTCGAATACGTCCATAGATGGCATACTTACTACTCTTACATCTATTCCTGCATTCTTAAGCTCTGCCTTTGCTGATACAGCAAGGTTTACTTCTGAACCACTTGCAATAATAATTCCATCTGGAGTCTCTTTATCTGAATCCTCAAGAATATATGCTCCCTTAAGTGCTTCCTTTGATGAGCAAGCCATCTGTGGAAGGTTCTGTCTTGTAAGAACTAAAGCTGTTGGCTCGTCCTTAGATTCAATAGCATATTCCCATGCAAGTGCTGTCTCTGTTCTGTCACATGGTCTGAATACTGTGAAGTCCGGCATTGAGCGGAATGCTGCAAGCTGCTCAATTGGCTCATGTGTAGGTCCGTCCTCACCAACTCCGATACTGTCATGTGTGAATACATATATAAGTGGCAGCTTCATAAGTGATGTAAGTCTTGCCATTGGCTTTGTGTAATCACTGAATACGAAGAATGTTGCAACGAATGGTCTTAATCCACCATGAAGTGCAAGTCCGTTACCAATTGCTGCCATAGCCTGTTCTCTTACACCAAAGTGAAGGTTAGTTCCTGCATAATTCTCCTTAGAGAAATCTCCTGCATCCTTCATATTAGTCTTATTAGATGGTGCTAAATCTGCTGAACCACCGATAAGGTTAGGCATTACATTCTTAATCATGTTAAGAATTGTTCCGCTTGAACTTCTTGTTGCTTCTGCCTTCTCTGGCTTTGCAAGGTATTCCTCAGAATTGAATAAATCGGACATATCACATCCATTGTAGTACTTATCCCAGAGTTCCTTCATCTCAGGGAACTTCTCACAGTATTCAGCAAAAAGCTTATTCCATTCTTCTTCCGGTTCAGCCATTCTTGCAGCTATCTCTTTATAATGGTCATATACTTCCTGTGGTACTTCAAAATCACCCTTGCATGGCCAGTTAAGATTTTCCTTAAGTGCTGCAACATTATCAATACCAAGAGGCTCACCGTGTGCACTTGCCTTACCCTGCTTTGCAGGACAGCCGAATCCTATCAGTGTGTTAACCTTGATAAGTGATGGTCTTTCTTTATCTGCCTTGGCTTCTTCAATAGCCTTGCCGATAGCTTCAATATCATTGCCATCAGCAACTTCGATTGTCTGGAAGCCAAATGCTTCAAATCTCTTCATTACATTTTCTGTAAATGCAATATCTGTGCTTCCTTCAATTGATATATTGTTAGAATCATAGAATACAATAAGCTTTGAAAGACCTAATGTTCCTGCAAGTGAGAAACACTCTGATGAAATACCTTCCATCATACATCCGTCTCCACCAAGTACATATGTGTAATGGTCAACTACATTGTATCCGTCTTTATTGAATAATGACGCAAGATGTGCTTCTGCCATAGCCATACCAACTGCCATAGCCATACCCTGTCCAAGAGGTCCTGTTGTAGCCTCAACACCAACTGTGTGACCATACTCTGGATGTCCAGGTGTCTTAGAACCCATCTGTCTGAAATTCTTCACATCATCTAAAGAAAGATTGCCAATTCCAAGTAAATGGAACAATGAATAAAGAAGCATTGAACCATGTCCGCCAGAAAGAACGAATCTGTCTCTGTTCTTCCATTCTGGATCAGCCGGGTTGTAATTCATATGGTTAGTCCATAATTCATAAGCTGTTGGTGCAGTTCCAAGTGGAAGTCCAGGATGTCCTGAATTAGCCTTCTGGATTGCATCTGCTGACAATACCCTGATTGCATTAATTGACATTTCATCGATGTTAGTCATATTTTCCTCCCTGTGTAAGCACATCTGTGCATAATATTATAAGTTATCTGTCTTTAAAATCTGCCTCTGTCAAGAATATAACATCACCATTCTCGCTTCTCTTCTTCTTAAGTCCGCCAAAGAATCTTCTTGATGCTCTTCTTTCAGAGTTGACAATTGCCTGATTGATTATTTCCTTGATATCATCAAGTTTAATATTATCATTCACGTTATGGAGTTTGTCAATCTTAAGATACAGTTCCAGTAATGCATCATCATCAACCTCATACTGTCTCTTTCTTGCGAATCTCTTCGCCATCTCAACAAGCTCATTAACTGTGTACTGCTTAAGAACAATTCTGTGATTGAATGTCTTGGTAAGCTCAGGATTAAAGTTGATAAGAACATTCATGTCTGTATCTGAATCTTCAAATATGACAATCATTCTTCCTGTATCTTGTTCAAGACAGTTAAGCAGTTCATTAATTCTCTTAGGCTGGATTGTTCCTGCGCCTTCAACGATAAGAGCTGTTCCCTTAAGTCTTCCCATTGCCTTGGCAATACCTCTCTGGTTAATACTCTCTCCTGATGTCTTAGCAATCTTCTTTGGCTGGTCTGGATATAAAGTATTAATAGCTCTTATTATAGTTCTTGCAAGGTCTGTCTTATCAGAACTTGAATTACCAGAAATAAGAATATTTCCTGATGCTGATGAATTCATCTGCATTTCATCGTCAATTGTATCGAAAAGATCAGCTAACTGTTCCTCAAGTCCTGGCATATCTCTGTACTTTCTGAATATCTTTGCCAGTTCTCCTGTAAGCTTCTTCTCTATCTGCTCAGTTTCTTCAATCTCTTCTTCCATAGTCAATGGCTGTTCTTCTTCCTGTCTGGTGAATGGAATTACTGTTTCTTCCGGCTCAACACCTGCAGCTACCTCATCTAGTACAACAGCCTCCTCACCTTCTTCTTTATTGTCTTTATTATCAATATCTTCATTCATAATTGAATTGATATCTGAAATCATTGATTCTGACACAGTTGGTATCTGTGCTGTAACTAAAGGAATATCTTCATTCTCTATAGCAGTTGCTGCCTGCTCTAGTCTCGCTGCAGCCTTACCTGTTCTTATTGCAAGATCCATTCTCGCTGAATCAACTGCCATCTGTGCAAGAGCTGCTCTCTTTGCTTCTTCCTTATCAATCTCCTTACCATCAGCCAGTGCTTCTGCTTTCTTCTGCTCTACAAGCTTTTCATAAGCTGCACTTTTCTCGTCTTTCTCATCAAGATAACGCTCAAGCTCTGACTTTGAGAATTCCTTAGTATCCTGCTTGCCATACTTTTCTTCTCTTACAGACTGCATCCACTCTGTTATATCCATCTGGCCTTCAATCTGGTCATCATCTTCCTGAACTTCTGCATCATCATTAACAACCTGTTCAGTTACAGGAGCCGGAGTCTTAACCTCCTCTGCAAGCTGTTCTTCCTTATTCTTAGAAGCTGGTACAAATGTCTTAACATCAGCATCTTCTTCCTCATCACCGAACAAGTCACTCATCTTGGCAGCAAGCTCTTCCTGAAGATTTCTTGTATCATATAAATTGTTATATTCAGGTACAGGAACATTAATATCTATATTCTCTGCTTCCTTATTGATTCTTTCCTCAGCTTCTTTTCTCTGTTCAGCTTCGTCTTCTTTATTGATCTGCTCATAATTATCAGCTAATTTCTGCTTTGCATTCTCAATAAGCTCCTTAAGTGAGACATTTGCCTTATTAATCTCGCTTGAGAAATTCTTCTCTCCATCTTTGCTAAGTGTCTCAGAAACCTCTGGCTTCTCCACCTGAGGAGTCTCTATCTTAGACATAACAACAGAGCTGTCCTTAGTATTATCTGCATCTTCATCCTTATTCAGAGCTTTCATTAAAAATGCTTTGATATCATCATTCTGGTCGTTCTGTACAAGGTCTATTGAAAGAGGTCCTTCCTCCTGTTCCTTAGCAAACTCAGGAACATTCAGACTTACCTCTGGCACTGGCTGTTTACCAGTTGATTTCTGTTCTTTCTCATCTTCTTCACGGAAAACATCTTCAACTTCATCTCTCTTAAGATTAGCAAGTTCCTTCTGCTTTGCAAAAAGCTCTTCCTTAGTTGCCTCTATATCTTCCTTTCTTTTTCTTACATCTTCTAAGATACCTTTCTGTGTCTTAGTAAGAACAACACCAAGCTTTTCCTTTAACTGTACTGCTTTCTCAACGTATATACCATCCTGAAACCACAGAACGATATTATCACATGTCTTAATACATTCTTCTTTTCTTCCAGTCTTATAATACAGCTTTGCAAGCTCATACATATACTTCTCATCAATCTCATGATCCCTGTAATCCTCTAAGATTCCTACAAGTTCATTATCTGATGCATTCTGTGCCTTTCTAAGGTCATAATACAGGATGAATCTGCTCACATCATGCTGTGAAGATTTGCTGTATTCTTCATAAAGCTCGTTAGCATTATCAAAATCTCCAACTTTAATAAAGAATTCAGTAAGCTTATAAACCAGCTTTCTTCCGCCAAGGTTTCTGTTATAAGCAAGAATTGCCATGTCTCTTGCTTCTTCATAGTCCCCGACTGCTTCCTGCACATTAATGGCTGTGGCAAGTGCCTGCCAGTCTTTAACCTTAGTCCAGTTAATATCCTTAGCTATGGCTGCCGCTTCTGTGTATTCCTTTTTCGCTGCCAGCTTCTTAATCTGGTCTATCTTAATTCCTAATTCGTATTTATTCATGATTATATATTCCTCATTCCAATGCTTACTTGATGAATGTTGTGAATAATTTATTTATCGCATTTTACAACTCATTAAAGTTTAGCACAGCCTAAGTTCATTGTAAACCAAGTTCACAGAATTGTTACAAATATGTTACAAAAAATCAAATGTAGCCTGTTCGTAATCCATTCTCGTGTATTCCAATTCTGATTCCTTCGTGCTGCTGTAATAATCAACAACCACAGTCTGCTGCCTTGAATCAACAAGCTTCTGACCAAGTATGTAATTAACATCGAATCTTCCTGTAATAGCAGGAGTTGCACCTCTTGCCGGAACAATAAGCTGGACATGATTAGTTGCAAGCAGCTTGAATATTGGCTCCCATATGTATATATCCTTTGCCGCACCGAATGGGTTATCTATGAATATTGTCTTACCCTCAACACCTTCATTACCTGAAGAATTCATATTAGATATGTAGTTGATAATCGCAATAAGGAACTGGATATATATACCCTGTGACTGTCCTGTTGAGCCAACCGCTTCCTCATATCTTAAATAACGGCTCTGGTCCTTGATTCTCTCTCTCTTATACAGATTAATTCTGATTGAATTCATATCTGTGACAATAACTGAGAAAAGTCTCTTCCATGACAGTCTGTTTCTTATATACTTGAGTCTTTCCGCAGGCTCTTTAAAACTTTCCGCCATAAAAACAGTTTCATCAATATATTCAGACATCTTTTCCTTATATAATTCTTCCTTTATATAAGGAATCTGCAAACTGATTATTGCAATCTGTTCTCCGTCAAGATTGATATTAGACAACTGTGGCAGACGGTCAAGCTCAGTCTTAATATTACTGCATGTCTGGATACAACGATTTTCAAAGTTATCCTTAATCATCTGCATATCCTCTATACCCTTGGCAATGCGGTCTTTTTCTAACTGTATAAATGTGTTCGTCTCATTTAACGATTCAATCATACTTCTTGTCTTAGCCACATTTTCAGGAACATTAAGTGATATCCTTACTTCATCAGCAAGCTCGACTGCATTAAATCCGTTAAGCAGGTCAATAAGCTTAGATTTATTCTTATTAAATTCATCAACCTTCTTATACTCTAATCTGGTAATTGAAGCATATTCTTTATGAACAGCCTCATATTCTGTAAGATTAGCTGTAATTCCTTGTGCATCCTCAGGACGGAATTCTTCTGGAACATGCATGCCCGCATCAGACACGATTCTTTCAAGGTCTTTTCTGCATACAAGAATGTCTTTTAATGAATCAGACATCTGTCTGCGTGTCTTTTCCTGAACCTTGGTGTTATCCTCTAACTTCTTAATAAGTACCTTGTGCTGTGTAATGAATTCATCCGGGTCATCGCATGGGAATTCATTAAAGCTTCCATAATTATTCTCAATCTGGTTAATACCATGTGCGATACTTCCCTCAAGTCTATTAAGAAGTGCTTCCTGTGACTCAAGCTCTTCCCTTACAGAATCACTGCTCTTCACAAGATTATTAAGAGCATCCTTGGCATTCCTTAACTGCTGTGAACCTGCTGCCATAATCTCACCGACTTCATACTTTGCCTTAATATCGTCAAATGTATAACCTCTGTACTCTATTGCATCACGACATTTGTTCATAGATGCAGACAGATGGTTCATCAGCGCCTGCTTATCTGCAAAGTCACTGTTCTTCTGTGAAAGTGCTGTCTTTAATCCGGTGAATCTGCTCTCTATTTCATCCTTATCAAGACGGTATGTATCGTCATCGATTTCTATTGAAACATTTTCATCATAATAAGGTGCGTACTGCTCCTCCCATGACTTAATGATTTCATCATATGCCTTTCTTGTACTGTCCTCGAAATCTCTCGCGGTATCATATTCAGAATTAGCAGAAGCTGCTGCCTCCTCGCACTCATATATGCGGTTTCTTGCACTGTCCACATCAGCCTTCAGTCCCTTTAAGCGCTCATACTTTTTATCTATAGAAGTATTCATCTCCATAATACGCGAGAGCAGGCTGCATGCTGTTTCCTTCTCTTCTATATCATCTCTTGTCTGTGCGAGGTTCCTTGAAAGCTGCTCTTTAACCTCATTTAACACACTTCTCTTCTTCTCAGCCTCAATAATTGCAGCCTCGCTGTCAGCAATCTTTAATCTGATTGCTTCTGCCTCGGACGCATCCACCTTTCCAGACGCAGCATTATATACAAGTGCAAATGTATAATCATTCCACACAAGCTCCATTCTGTCGGCCAGCTTTCCTGCCTGCGCCTTATGCGACTCAAGCTCCTCCTGTGCAAGCTTAATCTGTGTCTCAAGCTTTGCCTCATCACGCAGGAACGACATATCCTTTAATGCGAATACAATCAGGTCTTTGTTAATCTCTAACTTAGTATCAATAAGCACCTGCTCGCTTATAACAGGATAAGCAGCCGCACCCTTGCCAAAATCCTTAAGCATCTCATCTGCTTTGATTCTCTCGAAATCGTTCTTTATTATAAATGCGTACTCAATGAAAGGTGTTCTCTTTAACACATCTCTTTTCTGTCCTGCATTCAGGGCTGCAAACCACTCATGTCCCTCAACAACATCTGAACCGTACTGGCTCTCAAGGTATTCCTTAAGCCTGTCTCTCTCAGGACTCTTACAGATATATGTTCCCTTTCTTGCATTGTCAATAAAGTTCTCAAGTTCCTGTGCTGCCTTACACTCTTCTGTAAATTCACTGCGCATCTTCTGGTAAGTCTCAAGAATAACCGAAAGCATTGCCTCGTCATTATCTGCACTATATATTTCACGGATTTTGCCCATACGCTCAGCATCTGCATTACCAGCTTCATCAGCCTTTTCTAGCTTTTCTGACTGCTCTGTGAATATATCAATAAGTGCTTTATTGGCAGATATTGTCTCATTAAGTGACATTAACTGCTGCTGCACATCATTGAATTTTTCGGACATTCTTGTCTCTTCATTCTTTAACAGTTCTTTATCCCTGAATGACTTATCATATTCTTCAGACGCATTTTCACATACGACAATTCCTGCCTCTGATAAAGCTACTCCAAGCTGTGTCTGTAATTCCTGTATCTCATTCTCAAGATTATCCGAAAGACTGCCAAGACCTGCCGCCTCTTTGTCAGCATTTCTAAGATTATCCTTAGCCTCTGATAATCTGACTTCCAGAGCCTTAACACGGTTAGCTGCTATATCAAGCTTTTCCTTAAGTCTTCTGGTCTCTGTCTCATAGAATTTTCTGTAACCTGCAGCAAGTATCTTTAACTCTGCTGTTATATCCGTATCTTCTCTTAATCTGTTATCTATCGCAATCTGAAGTCCTTTATAGGACTTCTCATATTCTGCATAATCTTTATAATCACCCGCAGACTCCATCAAAGAAAGCTTTCCTCTTGCCTCTTCAATTGCAGCGTTCTTGAGTTCAAGTGCCTTTCTTGTCTCATTAACAAGGCTCTCAACTCCTGCCATCGAATTCTTTTCAGACATAACCTCTGCAACTGCTATAGCTTCCTTCTCGTGTGCAAGCTCATCATACATCTTAGTGATAAGGTCATCCTGACTCTTAAGTTCCTTATCCTTCTTATCACTTTCCCGCATAGCAACAAGAAGCAGGTCATATAGCTGCTTCTCTATTTCTTCTTTTCTGTTGTAAAATGCTTCATATGTCGACAGATATTCTTTAAAACTGTCGATAGCTGCAATCTGGCTGTCATATGCTCCAAGCTGTGAGTGTTTCTTTGAAAGCTCCACTAACTTGTCCTTAATATCCATAAGAGTCTGAGCCATCATGCCCTCATCATTATCAACTGACAACTTGTTATTAAAGGATTTCTGGATAATCTCCTCTATAAGCAGATCCTCAACAACCTTACGGCTTGTCTTATAATTTGACTCGAAATATGTTCTTACATGTCCCTCTGTCTTGTTAATTCCACGCACAATTTCCCATGCACTCTCATATATTCCGTAGTTGCTTATGAAGCTCTGGTAATCACCTTTTCTGTCAAATATCTTAACAACATATTTGTACCCGCCCTTCTCAAGGTCACGAAGATAAGCCTTAAGTCCGTTATATGTAATTCTCTCTCCATTACTTACAAGTGGAAGATTCTTAATATCGTTATCGCCAAACTCCCTGTAGAATATGCAGTAATTAAAGTATTCAACACTTGCTGTCGGTGCAGCTGTCTGTTCCTGTCCATCCTGATTCTCATCGTCTGTGCCTCTTCCCTTTCTTGCACAGAAACCAGTTGTCATGAACCTGAAACCATCCTTCTGATAACATGGATCTAACTTCCACTCAACCAAAGAATGAATACATGTATTACCGCTTCCCTGTCTGAAAAGCTTCTCAATAGGCTGCTTGTCATCAAGTGTGCAGTTAGGAAGCATATTCTGCATAAGAAGCAGCATAAGCAGACTCTTACCACCGCCATTGGCAAGGTCATATATAGTATTCTGGCAGTTGAAGCGCATCACGAAATCGTCGTACACCTGTGTACCGAAATTATATTTAACATTATTAACTCTGATTCTGTTAATCTGTGGCATCGCGTCCTCCATTCATAAGTTCGGCAAATCGTCCTCTGTAATCATCAAAATAATTCTCTATAAGACTTCTGAATCTGTCTGTCGGATAATATCTGTCCTGACTCTCAACTAAAAGTTCCTGCGCAACGCAGAAATTAAGCACAAGCTTTACCATACCCGACTTTGAATTTCTTGCTGCTCTCGCTCCTGTCTGATCCTCTACTGTTGTCACCGGAAGCTCGTCCCATGTAAGTGCTATCTGCTTAAAGCTGTTCTCCTCAACCTCATCAAGCACAAGCCCTGCGCTCTTATCGACAATACCACCTGTTGTCTTATCAACATTTTTAATGATGTCCTCAAGTCTTATGAACTCAGCATAAGTTGAACTCATTGTATCTGAATAAAACTCTGTTATTATGTTGTAAATTATGAAATACGCAAGATATAATTCTTTATTAACTCTTAATCCAAGTACATTTCTTAATTCCTCGTTGGAATATCCAAACACCCTGTTATTATCACCTGCACTCACATACAGACCATTGTTATATTCATATATGTTAAGATTAAGTTTCTTAAGTGACATATGAACGATGTCATACACTTCTGCATTATTATTGTATTCCTGATAAAGAGCTGCATTCTCGCCCCTCTCAGACACATTTTCCCCTGTGATAAGCTTGGAAACTATGTCCAGCGCCTTATCTAGATTTCTATTCTCCATGTGCTTCCTTTCGTACCAATTCAACATCTGCCATCATACAGTTATCCGACAATATAACCTGCCCGCCAAGCCCTTTTCTTATTGCAAATGTAAAGCTTTCCGTATCTTTAAAGCCTTCCCCTAAGTATGCATCAAGAAATGTATCTTCTCCCGCATTACCGCCAAGCTGGTACTCATCCTTCTGGCACAGATTAACAAAGAAAGAGAAGAAATCTGCATTTCTTAGAATCTGCTCACCATACGCCCTCTTCATTGCATCTGCAAACTGACCGAGTGTTATAATGTCCGATTTTTTCAAACACACAATGAGATTTTTCATAAGGAATACGTAATTATCCTTAATTCTCTTTTCTTCAATCTCATCTGCGAATTCGATATCTTCCGGTCTTTCATTGCTTATAAGTTCCTTCTCCTCATATCTTGGAGGCTTCACCATAAGCGCATCATCAATGCTTATCAGGTCAAATGTCTTTCTTATGTTCGGCTTTAGAAGCGGACTTAACATTGTGACTAATATATCTGCATTGTCCCTCTTAATCATATCTGAAAGTGCCGATGTGAAATCCATATGGCTTCTTAATCTGCCAAGCTTGGCGCGTCTTACTGCGTCATCGGTCATCTTCTGCATTTCTGTACAATCCTTTAACAGCTCGCTGTGCCTGTTCATTGCCTGCTTAAGCTGAGTCTCAAGACTGTATATTTCGTTCATCGTCCTGTAATAGCCTTCGCCTGTGCTGCCCGATGCATTAAGCTTCTCGATTGATTTTGCAATAAGGTCACGGTTCTTCTTAAAAAGCTTTTCTTCATCATCAAACCATTTCATTCCTGTCTTGACGAATTCCTCATAAGCCTCTATTCCTGCAAATACATCGCCCGACAGAATTGTCAGCACTTCATTCTTCTTTAACTTAAGACGGTTGACCTCTTCGTTGATTCTTTCAACTACTTCAACTCCGCCACGGAAGTTCTGTGAATTAATCATTTTTTCAAGAAGAAGCTGGGATACGCTTATCCTGCTCTCGTCCTTGATTTCCTTGGTATCAAGATAGAATTCAATAGCATCAGGGCTTATCGAATACCACACGGTATTGTCTCTTATCGAACTCTCGATTATCTTCATTCTTGATACTCTCTTTTTCCTGTCCACCGGGTCAAAATACGAGAATTCAAATGGCCTGCCATCATTCTTTATCTTGTCAAATATATAATCAGCAATCTCCTTGCTGTCCTGTTCATTCAAATCAAGCCCGAAATCTCTCTTAAGTATCAGCCTTAAGAAATCGAGATATTCGGGATATGTAACATCCTTTTCCTTAAAATTATTCTCCTCTATAAAGAAACGGAGAACCGCCATAACTATATAGCCCATATCAAGGATTTCGTATTTGCCATCCTTGAAATTAGAAAATGATGTGTCTATCAGTCTGAAGAAAGGATAATATTTCTTCAGATTAAGCATTCGTTCACGGTGATCCGATATGATATCACCTGTCATATTCTCTGCCATAGTATTCTTCATTTCTGCGCACGCATTTTACACATATTGTCTTAACGCCCGGTGCGCCAGGGCATTAAGCTTAAAGCTTGGTTCTTCACCAAATTTAAAGCTCGGTTCTTCCGTCTAATGCTCTTAAAAGTGTAACCTCATCGATATATTCAAGATCGCCGCCGACAGGAACTCCGCTTGCAATTCTTGTCACCTTAATTCCTGTTGGCTTTATCATTTTGCTTATGTACATTGCTGTTGTCTCACCCTCCAGATTGGAATTAGTTGCGATAATAACCTCGTCAACATCTCCCTGAAGCCTTACCATAAGCTCCTTTAACCTGATATCAGCCGGTCCGATTCCAAGCATCGGGCTTATTGCTCCATGAAGAACATGATATACGCCCTCGTACTTTCCTGTCTTTTCATATGCCGCCATATCTCTTGTATGTTCAACTACCATAATTGTCTTATGGTCTCTTTTCTGGTCGCGGCATATCGGACACAGTTCTTCATCTGTAAGTGTAAAACACTCCTTACAGTAGTGAATATGCTGCTTTGCATCAATCATTGTGTCTGCAAGGCTCTTAACCTCAGACTCAGGCATGTTTATAATGTGAAATGCCAGGCGCTGGGCGCTCTTCGCCCCAACCCCTGGTAATCTCGACAATTCTTCAATTAATCTGTTAATATGACCACTGTAGATGTCCATTAGAATAAGCCTCCGCCTAATCCTCCAAGTCCTCCAGTAATCTTAGCCATCTGTGCCTGTGACTCTTCTTCGCATTTTCTTAAAGCTTCATTAGTAGCTGCTACGATTAAATCCTCAAGCATCTCTACATCATCTGGATCAACTGCTTCAGGGTCAATCTTAACCTTAGATACTTCTCTCTTACCTGTAACAGTTACCTCAACTACTCCGCCGCCTGCTGTCGCACTGAATTCCTTATTCTCAAGCTCTGCCTGCTGCTCCTCCATCTGACGCTGCATTCTCTGTGCCTGCTTCATCAGATTATTCATATTACCAGGCATTCCTCCTGGAAAACCACCTCTTTTAGCCATTATATAAGTTCCTCCTTATCATCTACTTCTATATCTATGCCTACGAGTTCCTTAAGATCCACGAATCTGCTGTGGAAATCCTCATCATCGTTAAGCTTAGTCACTTTAATTGAAACCCTTACTCCTGTTCTCTCCTCAATTACATTCTCTATGCTCTCCATAACTTCCTGTCTGCTGAGTGAATTATAGGCACTAAGTGATTCTACCATAATTTCAAGACTAATTCCATCTTCTGCTAATGTAACATGTGCAGCCTGTAAAAATGTCTGATTAACCGGATCATCTATCGTTGCAATGATATCCTTCCAGCCTGCCGCAATTGCCTTAACATCTTCCGGAACAGCGTCATATACACGCTTAACTACAGGCTTCTTTGGTGTCTGTTGCTGTACTGCTGCCTGGCCTCCCGCAGCACCTGCATTTACAAGTCTGCCGCTTTTAATATCATCAAGTACTTTCTGTAACTGCCCTTCAAGCATTGTCACACGGCTTACAACATCGCCGATATCCTGACTGTTATCCATTGCCGGGCGCATCAGCTTTATAAATGTTATCTCTGTTTTAACTCTCTTCTGTGTAGAAAACTTCAGGTCATTCGATAATTCTGACAACACTCTTATATAGTACATAAGTGTATCTATATCAACATTCTGTGCATCCTTCTTCAGGTCTTCAAGATTATCTGCCGATACTTCTATTACATCTTCAATTCTTTCTGCATCTTTAGTTGTCTTAATAAGAAGCAGATTTCTAAGATACCATATAAAATCTGTAACAAACTGTGAAAGGTCTCTTCCCTGCATTATCAAATCTTCCATAAGTGACATGCACACGGCAACATCTCCTGACAGAATTGTTGAAAGCATTTTACTAAATACCGCCGTGTCAACTGCCCCAAGTACATCTAATACATTTTCATACTTAAGGTCTTTTCCCAGATAGAATGCCAGACACTGGTCTAGCAGACTTAACGCATCTCGCATAGAACCATCTGCAGCTTTGGCAACATATTTTATTGCCTTATCCTCTACATTCAGCCCCTCCGCCTTCATAAGTTCTGACAGCCTGCCTGCAATTGTCTCTATTGTTATCCTGTGGAAGTCATATCTCTGACATCTTGAAAGGATTGTAATAGGAATCTTCGCCACTTCTGTAGTAGCCAGTATAAATATTACATATGCAGGAGGTTCTTCCAATGTCTTTAACAGTGCATTGAACGCTCCTATAGAAAGCATATGAACCTCATCAATTATATAGACTTTGAATCTTCCTTCTGTCGGTGAGTACTGTACTTCTTCTCTTATCTGTCTTATATTATCGACACCATTGTTAGATGCCGCATCTATCTCTATTACATTCATGCTTGTTCCAGCCGCAATCGCCTTGCATGTCGGACACTCCCCACAAGGGTTGCCATCAACCGGATGCTCACAATTAACTGCCTTCGCAAATATCTTGGCAACTGATGTCTTACCAGTTCCTCTTGTTCCGCAGAACAGATATGCATGGCCTATTCTGTCTGCATTAATCTGATTTCGCAGAGTTGTTACTATTGTATCCTGTCCTTTGACATCATTAAAATTGTCCGGACGCCATTTTCTGTATAAAGCCTGATATGACATGGTTACCTCCCTCTGCGCTGTCTTTACTTTCGCAGCCCTTAACCTCATGCGTAAAACCATCCGCCTCCGGCGTCTGCCGCTGCTTCGCAGCTTATGTTTTACTTATGTCGGTTAAGTTCCTGCTTCGCAGGATAATTTAGGAATATCATACAGTTTCTTACATGCAAGCATGACGAATCTGCCTGACATTCCTAAATTAGCTGCGACGAGTAACATTTTAATAACAAAAGCCGTGCGTCCGGCTTCGAACTGATATCCACAGACGTTACCGATGCAGTTAGCTCGATCCAGGCACCCTTTCAACACCCGGAAGGTCCCACTTAATGCTGCTTCATTCCTGACCTGACATGGTTCGTGGATTTCCGTCGTGAAAGACCCAAATGTCAACACCACTTACACCGGGCTGCTCCATAAATATCAGCCCTCTGCCGAACATCACCCCTGCTATAGCGGATTGCAGGTTCAAGGTGCCGCTACTACCCCGGCTGCACGGTATTTCAATTATACTTGTTATATATGCTTGTTGTCAAGGTGTGAAGCGTTGACAAAATAAGACAGCTAAATAAGCCAGTCCCTAAGAATCATTTCCTAAGGACTGGCTTTAGCAATCCTTGTCAGAACAGGCGGCAAAACCAACTTCTTACCACTCCCGAATATCACCAGAAACTTGCCAAAACCTACTATCCTCTATCAACTTCGCTATTGCGCAGGTCTTTTCAAGCACTGTGAGACTGTCATCCCCTCTTGCTAACCTACTCAATCATTATATTCTTGCCTTTTCGTAGGTCTTTTTCCAAACTTTCTTCTATTCAATGATACTCTTACCTCTCCAAAGACCTACTACCTCCACTGTATTAGCTTGATTAGTGGGTTTTTCTCTTCCCAACACGTCTTTTTCTCATAATTTCAACCCACCCATTCTGCATATTGTGAGGCTTGCGTAGGTCTTTCCCTCTTCAACACGCTGCAACCATCAACCCCCACGAAATTAACAATCTCCACACACAAAAAAGACAGCCTCCGCAATCCACTCAGAAGCTGCCTTAAACCATTACCTTAAACGTATTACTCCAAACATATTATTCCTGTTCTTCATACCTAGGAAGCTCAACTATCACCGCCTCATGATGAACAGCCGGAAGGAATTTCTCCATCACTTCCTTAGTCTTTAACTTAAGGCTTGATGTATTGATGCAAGGATGGCAGCCGAGAGTTTCTCCCTCAAGCACTTCCTTATCCATCAGTAACTGCACATGGTTATCCGTATCATTCATAAGTCCCATTATGGATACCGAACCCGGTGTTATATCAAGGAATTCCTCCATATATGATTCATCTGCAAATGAAAGTCTCGCTGAATTAATCTGCTTACTCAGATCCTTTGTCTTAAATGGCTTGTCACCTGGCATCATAAGCATATAAAAATTCGTCTTCTGTCTGTTACATAAGAAAAGATTCTTACATATAAGTGTGTCCAGAATCTTATCTATGTCATTACACACTTCCATTGTTGTAGCAGGCTCATGGTCTGTTCTGTAATATTCCATTCCAAGCTTGTCCAACAAATCATATACTCTGATTTCTTTTTCTAATCTTCCTGTTTCATCGGCAGGTCTTCCTTTAATAAGTTCCATGATATTTCTCCCTGACAATCTGATATTCCGTTATTCCGACTATCTCATAATCTGATATTCCAATATTCCGATTATCTCATAATCTGATAATCTACTCAAAATAATACAGATATACATCCTCAAGGTCAATATTATCTCCAACTTTTACTGCTTCTTCTGGCAGCTCATCACCTACAACTCTTAACGCAAGACCGTTCTTTCTCTGTCTGATATTGCCAATCTTGTATTCCTTCTGCAGCTCGCCGACCTCGTCAAGCGTGCATGTTATCTCACCGACTTTTCCAGCCATGCTTTCAATAAGTTCAACAGGTGTTCCTGTCGCAATTATCTCTCCGCTCTTTAGAAGAAGTACTTTATCAGCAATACATTCAATATCACTTACAACATGAGTTGCAAAAAGAATTATCTTGTCCTTAGACAACTCTGCAATATAGTTTCTGATTGAAATTCTCTCTTTAGGGTCAAGTCCTGCTGTCGGCTCATCAAGTATAAGAATCTTAGGATTACCAAGAAGTGCCTGCGCAAGCAGCACTCTCTGCTTCATTCCTCCTGAAAATCCTCCAATCTTCTTATATGCAACCTTAGTAAGATTAACTACCTCTAACAGCTCGTCAATCTGCTGGTTGACTGTCTTGACAACCTCATTGCCATTGTCATCAGTAGTCTTAATCTTCTTAACCCCCTTAATCTCTGCCATATATTTAAGAAATGCTTTAGGCGAAAAATCCTCATAAAATCCCTGCTGCTGCGGCATGTATCCAACCAGACCCCTGAACTGTTTGCCAAGCTTTAATATATCTTCCTCGGCACTGTCCTCTCCAAAAAGAATACTTCCGCCATTCATCTTGTCTCTTGATACATTATCAGTGATAAGATTAATCATCGTACTCTTTCCTGCTCCATTAGCACCAAGAATGCCATATACTCCCGGTGTAAATGTATAATTAATCCCCTTCAGTGCCTGAACTGTACCATAAGTTTTCTTTAAATTCCTTACCTCTAATTTCATACCCTGTACCTTCTCTTTCCTAATGATTTTCCAACCTTCATCATAACCAGCATAATTACAAACTCACATACCAGCTCTGTCATATAGCGCACAACCATGAATTGTCCTACCGATGCATGAAGTATAAGACTTTTGATACCCCCATACTGCCTGCTTATATAATCATTATACTACTACTCTGTGCCAGTGCAATCATAATTCTGCGCACGTTCCCTCCTTTTATTATTAATACGAAAAATGTTCCTGATAAGTTGACGCATTTTCACAAAAAAGTTAAAATTTTTATAATATTTTGTGGAGGATAATCTAGTGGAGAATACTCAGGTGGTTTTTGAAAAAGATGATTACAGATATATGAAACAGGCAATCACACAGGCTAAGAAGGCTTATAAACTCAATGAAGTGCCTATCGGCTGTGTGATTGTGTATGAAGGAAAGGTTATAGGAAGAGGCTACAACCGCCGTAACACTGATAAAACCTCTCTCGGCCATGCCGAGATTACTGCAATTAAGAAAGCCAGCCGCTACATGAACGACTGGCGGCTTGAGAACTGCACTTTATATGTTACGCTTGAACCATGTCAGATGTGTGCAGGTGCTATTGTTCAGGCAAGAATTCCAAGAGTTGTTATCGGTTCCATGAATCCCAAAGCCGGATGTGCCGGTTCTATACTTAATATCTTACAGATTCCCACATTCAATCACCAATGCGAAATCACTAAAGGTGTATGTGAAGAAGAATGTTCAGAAATGCTCACAACATTTTTCAAGGAACTGCGTAAAAGCAAGAAAAAGAATACTACTGTCACTACTGATGGAGAATAATTATGAAATTTGAATACACTTTTGAAGGCATGAAGCTTAAAGTACTTGATGAAACATTTGCAGGAAAAGTACTTGAATTTTACAGCTCTAACCGTGAGGAATTCGACAGATACGAAGCTGCCAAGCCAGATAATTTCTATACAACAGAATATATTGCAGCCACACTTAAAGCTGAATATGCTGCTTTACTAAAGGGTGAATTCGGCAGATTTTTCCTTTTTTCTGACGACTTACCAGGTGAAATTCTCGGCTCTGTATCTTTTTTTGGTGTTACAAGCATTAACCGTTCTTGCCGCATAGGATATAAGATTGATAAGAATTACCGCCAGTTAGGACTTGGAAGCCTTATGGTTAAACATATGCTTGAGATTCTTACACACGAAAAGGAGATGCACAGGATTGAAGCTTACATTCACCCTCAAAACATCTCCTCTATTAATCTTGTCAAATCTCTTGGCTTTATATCTGAAGGAACCGCCTACTCCTATGTAAAGCTTAACGGCTCATGGCAGGATCATTTAAGATTCGTCTATATCTCCTGATACCAGTATCCGAAATATGGATTGGCATAGTCACTCCTGTGACTCTTCTTAAAATTATTAAAGCCAAACATTGAAGCCATGTAACGTTCACGGTTGCAGTACATTCCCGGAACGCCAATGAAATATTTAGTATTATCAAGGTTATCGCGCACTCTTCCAAAAAGTATGTGTCTGAAATTATAATAGCCATGCAGCAGGAAGCTGTTTCCCGCGATATCAATTTCATTCTGGTTAAGACACTTTAACTTCTCTGGCGACACTTCTATACAATCATAGAAGTAATCATCGTCAAATGCATCTATATAATCAGCCCGCACAAAAAGCTTTTCAAAAGGATCCGTCTGCGTTGCATTGGCTCTGTGTGCTTTTTGCTGCAAATGTTGTGTTTCCGCAGGTATTTTAGCTGCTGCTCCGGCAGCCTTTATATTCTCCGGCATGGTTACACTTTCGGCAGCCACCTCTGCCTGTTTTGTCTGAACTATCTGCTGTTCTTCCACCACAATCTGTTTCGTCTGGACCATTTCTGATTTTCCCGCCAACATTGCAGATTCTGACTGAACCGGCTGTTGTCCGCCTGATTCTGACTGTCCCCGTTCCTTCATTGCTGCATTGTATCCAGCCATCTCTTGTCTGACCACCGAAGACTCTGCTGTCTCCTGTCGTTTCTCTTCCTCATCACTCTGCCGCATGCGCTCTTTTATAACAATTCCGGCTTCAACCTGCTTCTTTGCATCCATTCCTGAGAACACAAGCATGTCAGGTGTTACGTCCTCATCCTTCCACATAGACATCATACAGTCATATCTTGCATCCTCCCTTGCAACCGCAAGCCCGCATATATCCTTAAATCCATAACCGGTTTCATTGATATTATCAGGATTGAATACGCCACTGTATTCCATCTGTCCCACTTTTACAAGACATTCCCCAAGCTTTATAAGCCTGTAACCACCGTCAGTAACCATCATATATATTCCAAACATTTCCGGGCTGTCCGTTTTAACGCCTCTTAAACTGATGTTTAACTTGAACTGCCCCTGATGAACTAGTGCCTTTGCAAATCCTACATTTCTCCCCTTTACTCCTTCCGGATATGAATATATGTATGAAACAAGACGCTGATAATCCACAATAAACCTCCCTGATGATTAACTCTCTTATGCACCTTATGCCATGCATTAAGAAAATATTCCATCAGGGAGGTTTTATCTTAATCTACCACCATATTCTTTCCGTTATTTTTTCCGTAATAAAGCCTGTCATCTGCACTCTTTATCCATTCTTCTATATCACCATCGGCATTTCTCTGCGCCACTCCTATTGTTAGTGATATATTTATCTTCTGCTGTTTATAAATACATTCAGAGTTTTCTATTTCTCTCCTCAATTTTTCTAATACTTCATGTGTTCTGTCGTGTGTTCCATTATGTATAAGAAATTCTTCTCCACCCCACCTTGAAATCACACAGTTACTGCATATATTTTTCATCTTCTGTGCAATGAAATTTAACACATAATCACCACAGTTATGTCCATATGTATCATTTATTTTCTTGAAATCATCTACATCTGCCATTGCAAGCCAGCCTTCATCGTCCGCATCATATTCTTCAAGATAATTAATCATATATCTTCTGCTGTAAAGGTCTGTCAGAAGATCAATGTTGGCAATTGAATTAAGCTTCTTCTCAGACTCAATAACAAGATCGACTATCACCTTAGTATAATATATTAAAAATGCTGATACACTTATTGCATTACATGCAAGCATCACAGATATAATTGTTTTATTAATTTCATACAATGGTCCGTTAATTATAGCTATTGCTGATGATATTATACTTACAGCAACTATTGCTATCGACACAGCCAGTGGATTCGGGTCTTTTGTATCGGTCTTGGTTGATATGTATTGTGAATAAAATATTATAGGTATTAATGACATGCTATACAGATGAAATCCACATTTATACCCAAGACATATTGTTGCAATAGCCATATAAATTATAATTGTTGCATACACACACCACATATATGCACACACTTTCTGCCTTTTTAACAGCATAAAATATAACACATAACCAATCAGTGCTATTACACTGTAATAAATCATTGGTGTTATATTAAAATATACAAATAATGTCAGCATAAATGCAACAAATAAAAACAACGATATGTTAACAACCACGCATAGTTTAACAACCTGTTCCAGATTAAATTCTTTTTTATTAATGCTCATGATATCTCCTGATAATATGTTCTCGATTATAAGTAGTACTATAGTATCATACAGAAGTTACTTTTGCACTACATTTTTATTGCAGCTTGACATTTTTTATTAAGTTTCATAACATTATTCTTATAGATTGGAGGCAATATGAGCGATAATAAATATAATAATGTTATGCACCTCGGCAACCCAACTAACACGATTGCCGTGCTTAACAGATATGGTTTTGATTTCAAGAAAAAGTTCGGTCAGAACTTTCTTATAGATGAAAATGTTGTTGAGAAAATCGTCCGTGAAGCAGGCGTTACGAAAGACGATTTCGTTGTTGAAGTCGGCCCTGGAATTGGAACAATGACACAGATTCTGTGTGAGAATGCCAGAGAAGTTGTTGCCGTTGAGATTGATAAGAAGCTTATCCCTATTCTTACAGAAGATACTCTTTCTTATTATGACAATGTAACAGTAATCAATGAAGATATCTTAAAGCTTGATATCAAGAGGCTTGCAGATGAGAAGAATGACGGCAGGCCAATCAAGGTTGTTGCCAACCTTCCATACTATATAACAACACCTATTATTATGGGACTTTTTGAGAGCCATGTACCATTAGACAGTATAACTATCATGGTTCAGAAAGAGGTAGCTGACCGCATGCAGTGCGGACCTGGAACTAAAGATTATGGCGCTCTTTCACTTGCTGTACAGTTCTATGCCAGGCCTAAGGTTGTGCTTAATGTACCTGCAAGCTGCTTTATGCCTCGTCCTAATGTTGATTCAGCGGTTATCCGTCTTGAGCGCTTCAAGACTCCACCTGTTGATGTTAAGAATGAGCATCTTATGTTCAAGATAATAAGAGCATCATTTAACCAGCGTCGCAAGACTATGCTTAACAGTGTAGGCAATTCCGGCATCGGCATCACGAAAGAAGCTCTTACCAACGCATTAGAAACTATGGGACTTCCGCTTACCATCCGCGGCGAAGCCCTTACACTTGAGCAGTTTGCACAATTAAGCAATCTGCTGTGCTAAATAACGTGATACCTATAAGTAGTCGCATTTTCACTGCTTTAGTAGGTGTTTTTGCAGCAAAATTCACGTAAAACAGGTTATTTCCAAACTAAAGACCTATACAACAACAAAAAAACTGCTATTTAGTAGGTGTTTTCGTGGCTTTATCAATAAAAACCACGTTAAAAGACCTACTAAATAGCAGTTTTATTATAATTTATAGGTTTTCACCCAGTTTACACAAGAAAAGAGCTGTCCTGCCGGCAAAGTCCTCGAAACCTTACTCCGCAAAAAGCAGCCTTCTCGCATTCTGGTTAGTAACATCAATAACCTCCTGCGTATCAAGCCCTTTAATCTGCGCCAGCTTTTCTGCAACATATTTTATATTGCGGCTGTCGTTTCTTTTACCTCGGTTAGGCTCAGGTGCCATATATGGACTGTCTGTCTCCAGAACAATTCTATCCATAGGTATATACGCTGCTGCTTCCACAAGCTTCCTGGCATTCTTAAATGTAAGAACACCGCCGATTCCTATAGAAAAGCCCATGTTAAGAAAATCTCTTGCGGCTTCCCTGCTGTATGAATAACAGTGAATTATTCCACCTGTCTCCTGTCCGTGATTACTCTTTAATATGTCGATTGTATCCTGACATGCATCTCTTGAATGAATCATTACCGGCATGTGTGTACGGTACGCTACATTCATCTGTGCTGCAAACCATTCACGCTGCTGCTTCTTCTCAGCCGCCGCCATATCTGCATCATCTGACACATAGTAGTAATCAAGTCCGATTTCTCCAAGTGCAACAATCTTTCTGGTCTTAGATTCACCAAGCATGTTTTCCAGCCATTCAATGTCCGATTCTTTCAATCTGACAATATCCTCCGGGTGGAAACCAATCGCTGCGTATACCTTTTCATATTGTGCAGCAAGTGCAAGGGAAGCCTCACAGCCCTGACGGCTTGCACCTACATTAACAATGTAATCAAGCTCCCCTGTATCACTAAGCATGCTGCTTATAAGTTCATCTCTGTCCTCATCAAATCTTTCATCATCATAATGAGCATGAGTTTCAAATATCTTCATATCTATCAGCCAATCTCTGCGCCTTCAATAATATCCTTCTCAAGTGTAAGAACTGATAAGTTATCCTTATCATCCCATGCTGAGATAATCATTCCCTGTGACTCAATACCACAGATCTTTCTTGGCTTTAAATTAGTACATACAACTAACTTCTTACCAATAAGCTCTTCTGGCTTATAGTACTTCTGGATACCTGATACGATAGTTCTCTTCTCATCACCAATCTGAAGCTCGAACTTAAGAAGCTTTGTCTTCTTAACAGCTTCACATGTAAGAACCTTGGCAACTCTGAACTGAACCTTTTCAAAATCATCAAATGTAATCTCAGGCTTAACTTCAACCTGTGGATATTCTGTAACTCCATTAGCCTTCTTCTGTGCTTCCTGAATAGCTTCAACCTTTTCCTTAAGGTCCTTCTCAAAGTCAAGTCTTGCGAAAAGAATCTCTGGAGTCTCAGTAACCTTAAGTCCTGTTTCTCTTAAGCCAAATGTAGCAAGGTCATCAAAATCTCTTACTCCTGCCTCTGGATTAGCTGGGTAAAGCTGTGCAAGAATCTTATCTGTAGTCTCTGGCATGAAAGACTTAAGAAGATTAGCACCGATTGTAATACTCTCAACAAGGTTATAGAGCACTTCTGCTAATCTGTCCTGCTGTGCCTCATCCTTTGCAAGAGCCCAAGGCATTGTCTCGTCAATATATTTGTTACATCTCTTAAAGAGTGTGAATACTTCTGTGATAGCATCTGCTACATGAAGTGTAGCCATCTTTGCCTGAACCTTATCTCTTGTTGCTGTTACAACAGCCTTAAGGTCACCGTCAATTGCAGCATCCTCTACGCCAGTCTTATTAACAACTCCACCAAAGTACTTGTTAGACATTGCAACTGTTCTGTTTACAAGGTTACCAAGTGTGTTGGCAAGGTCTGAGTTCATACGCTCAACCATAAGCTCCCATGAAATAACACCATCATTCTCAAATGGCATCTCGTGAAGAACAAAGTAACGTACAGCATCAACGCCGAAGAGGTCTACAAGGTCATCCGCATAGATAACATTTCCCTTAGACTTACTCATCTTACCATCATTCTGTAATAACCAAGGATGTCCAAATACCTGCTTAGGAAGTGGCTCACCAAGTGCCATAAGGAATATTGGCCAGTAAATTGTATGGAATCTGATGATATCCTTACCGATAAGGTGAAGGTCTGCTGGCCAGAACTTCTTGTACTGCTCTGAAGAATTGCCATCAGCATCATATCCGATACCTGTGATATAGTTAGTAAGGGCATCAAGCCATACATAAACTACATGCTTGTCATCAAAGTCAACTGGAATACCCCATTTGAAAGATGTTCTTGATACACATAAATCCTGAAGTCCAGGAAGAAGGAAGTTGTTCATCATCTCATTCTTTCTTGAAACAGGCTGGATGAATTCCGGATGTGTATTGATATGCTCAATAAGCTTGTTGGCATATTTGCTCATCTTGAAGAAATAAGCTTCTTCCTTAGCCGGCTTAACTTCACGTCCACAATCAGGACACTTTCCATCAACAAGCTGGCTCTCTGTCCAGAAAGACTCACATGGAGTACAGTACATGCCTTCATATGAACCCTTATAAATGTCTCCCTGATCATAAAGTTTCTTAAAAATCTTCTGAACCTGCTTCTCATGGTAATCATCTGTTGTTCTGATGAACTTATCATATGAAGTATTCATAAGATCCCATATCCTCTTGATTTCTGTTGAAACATTGTCAACGAATTCCTTAGGTGTAATTCCAGCTTCTTCAGCCTTAAGCTCAATCTTCTGACCATGCTCGTCAGTTCCTGTCTGGAAAAATACATCATAGCCTTCCTGTCTTCTGAATCTTGCAATACTGTCTGCAAGAACGATTTCATAAGTATTACCGATATGTGGCTTGCCTGATGTATAGGCAATAGCTGTTGTCATATAAAATGGACCTTTACTCTGTGGCATATCATTTCCTCCATAATCTATTATTTTAATTCATCGCTATAACGCAAATGTAGTGTGAATCATTTATCCGTAAACTTTATCATAAAAAAATTTACAATAAGTGTCAAGTCTGTATTAAGTATGATACAATATGTGAATAATAAATCAGTATTTCTTATAATATTAATTAAGACAGAAATGAGGATTAGTATGCATAATAAACAATTTTGCCTTTTACATCAATTTCTTAACAAGGCTGTGAGCCTGCTGATAGTTTTTATAATAGTAATTACCCTGTCTAGCTGCAGCCTTCCCTGGAATCAGAAGCAGATATCAGAAACTACTATATCTGCCGCCGAGGATAACACTGATTTCACGGAATATGTAAACAGCCTGTTTGCTGACCTGTTAAGTGCCGACATGGTATCTTTGCATGCCTATGTCGAACACCCCAAGGATTTCGGAATTAACGATTATGAGATTACTCTTGGCCGCTACGACCTTGACAATCCCGATGACTCCTCAGATTACACCGACATAATATCAACGCTTAAATCATTTGACAGAAGCACACTCTCCGCAAAACAGCAGATTACGCTTGATGAGCTACTTATGTATATGGAAAATGAGCTGGAATACAGTGATTTGTACATATTTAATACACAGCTTCAGACAACTACAGGTATTCATGTCCAGCTGCCACTGCTTTTTGCTGAATACACATTTGCAGAAAAGAAGGATATTGACGAATATATTGAGCTTCTATGTGATGTTGACGGATATTTTGAAAATATGGCTGCATTTGAGAAGCTTCGTGCTGACAACGGATATTTTATGGAAGATACCCTTGCCGATGAGGTAATTGAAAGCTGCAAATCATTCCTTGAGACTGCCGGTTTGCCAGATGGTGCAATGATATCAACCTTTAACGAAAAGCTTGCTTCTGTTGACGGACTTTCTTCACAGGATATTGCAGATTATAAAGCTAAAAATGTGTCCGCAGTCAATGAACATGTAATTCCAGGATATCAGTCCCTTGTAAATGCGCTTACTTCATTGAAAGGCTCTAACAGATATTCAGGCGGTTTATGCAATTATCCTGATGGTTCACGGTATTTTGAATATATACTCTCTTCAACACTTGGCTGGAGCAAATCTGTTGACGAATATGATAAGCTGGTTGATTCTTACCTCAAGAAATATATGCTTAAAATGCAGTCACTTGCGCTTAAAGACTCCTCTATTCTTGATAAATTTGACACATTTTCATTCAATATGACAGACCCGGTTGGTATTCTTACCGACCTTAAGAAAAGAATAACCGATGATTTTCCTGAGATTCCAGATGTGAATTATAATATCAAATATGTGTCAAAGGCGCTTGAGGACTACACCAGTCCGGCTATGTACTTTATTCCGCAGCTTGATAACCTTGATATCAATTCAATATACATCAATTCTTCAGGCACTTCTGCGAGTGAATTATATCCTACACTTGCACATGAGGGTTATCCGGGACACATGTACCAGACACAGTATTTTGCCGCAACCAACCCTGACTGGATAAGATACATTCTTGCACCAGGCGGATATGTTGAAGGCTGGGCATCATATGTTGAAGTTCTTTCTTATAATTATGCACAGACCGGCAACGATGCACTTAACAAAATGTATGCTGCTAATTATGCCACTGTCCTGTGCCTTTATGCAAAAGGGGATATTGGCGTTAATTACTATGGATGGAGTGAAGATGATGTTTACCGATTCATCAGCCAGTATGGTTTTGATGATAAATCAGTCGCCCACGAAATGTATTATGCATTTGTCTCTGACCCGGGCAATTATTGCAAATACGTTCTTGGAATGTTAGGATTTGAGCAGTTAAAGACTAAGGCACAAAGTGAACTTTCTGACAAATTCAATCTTAAAAATTTTCATCAATATATACTCGACATGGGTCCTGTGCAGTTTGATATATTATTTAACAACCTTGATGCATGGATTAAAAAAGAAAAATAACATTAAAAATGGGATGTTACCTTAACACAATAGTCTGGTAACATCCCTTATTAATTGATTATTATATGCTTCCACCCGGATAATAGCCGCCTGAACCATAGCCACAGCACATAGGCATACATATATTTGAACACAGGCAGAGTGCAACCCACGGAGCACAGCCTGTACAATATGTTGTAGATGACGGTCCCTGATACTGTGTCCTTCTTCCTGCATACCAGCTTCCACCGCTTGCAATACGCTGATACAACAGCTGATACTGCATATTGTCAGGATCAGAATCCAACGCACGCTTGGCATCTTCCAACGCAGTTGCTTCTTCTCCTTTTCCAAGATGTGCTAATGCACTATAGTAGTACCATCTTCCATCCCGGTCAGTTATGTTGTTAAGCACATTAATAGCTTCATCATAACTAGAGTTATTAATATAATTAGCTGCTGCCCTCAGATGCACTGTTGTGGGATCATTACCATTGAGATTATCACTGCCATATCCATTGCCACCATAGCTTCCTGTATATCCACCAAATCCAAATGGACCAAATCCCCAGAAGCTTCCGAAATCTCCATATCCGCCCTGTGACTGGTTCTGATAATCACCATCATAGCCATAATGATCTGAACGGCCTGTACCATAACGCGTCTGGCTGTATGACTGACTGCTGTATCCGCCCTCACGCTCACGCATTATCTGGTTATACGCCTGCTGCACAAGCTTAAACATCTCTTCTGCCTGATCCTTATTAGGATTATTGATGTTAGCATCAGGATGATACTTTCGGCTCAGTGTTCTGTATGCTTTTTTCACTTCATCATCGGAAGCATCTCTTGATACTCCCAACACTTTATATGGATCTGTCATTATGTTCCTCCAACTGCTTACCGGCAGTGTCAATTCTTTTTCTTCTGGCGGCGTAGAACTTTGTCCATACACCTGAATATATGATATTTCTTAACAGTTCTGCATTAGCAAGAATCGGCAGTCTCTCAAAAGCCCTTGCACATCCTGCCATATATGCTTTAAGTATGTTTTCTGCAAATGTATCAAAATCATCTACATCCTTATGATACTTAAATACATTATAATTGTTCTTTTTCTCATCTTTTTCTAAATCATCATATGCATCCAGCAGATATATGAATCTGCCAAGATTATTGCCAAGCACCCTTAACTCATCACTCCACTCATCATCTTTCATGGCAGCAACTTCACCTAACAGTATGCCAAACTGCTCTGCCGGCTTGTCAATATTCGTTTCCTGTGCTTTTTCATATTCTGACAACTTAGAAAGGCTTTTCCTTATAATCTCTGCCTTATGCGGATATTTCTTCTCAAGCTTTTTAATATCTTTTTTCAATACTCCGGCATAAGTTCTTTTCAAGACCTTTTTCTCATCGTACCAGTCGTCCATGCATTTGTAATATGTCAGAAGGACATTCATATCCGCAACATAATCTGAAACAACGTTACGCCTCACAGGATGCTTTCTTAATGGATGTGTGACGCAACGTTCCTCAGAGTATATAGTTTCCGGTTCATACAACCCTGTAAGAAGTATAACCAGAAATGTCATATCATAACTTAAGGAAATCTGCCCCTTCAATCCATGCGCTTCTGCCAGCGAATCGCACAGACCACAATAGTATGAGCGGTATTTATCAAATTCTCTGAATTTAAGTTCTGGCTGATCAACAACTATATACCCATACATACTAAACTCATACCTCCATTTTCGCTTATCATATAACATTGAAAATATTCAGTCAATCAGCCTTTCAAAGATTAATAAATTATTAATACTATTTTTAGATATTATTCTTGTCATCAAAATCAGTTCCCCACAAAAGGAAACTTGTATAATCATCTAGCGAATTGACTGGACGCATTACATCACTCTCGTCAAGATTGCTGGCAAATTCATTCTCACCGTCATCATAACCTTTATCGCCCTGCCCATTATCGTATCCGTTTCTGTACTCATCTTTTTCATGATTATAGTCAAATGCTGGAAACATTATGCCACCTCCTTTCGAAGGTAGTATGTTAAGTTTCACCTGGTTTTATCCGATATAATATTCAGCTGATAAATGTGTATTCAATCACACTTGATATATAAGGAGGAAACTTATGCGGATTACATCACAAATGCTGGCAGCTAACCAGCTTAAAGCAGGCATTGAGCCTTCATCAAAGACTTTGCTTGATTACATTCAGAATGATGACAATGACAGCCTTACAAGCCTGCTTTCCAAAAAAATTGATACTTCAACATCTTCACTTACTAAGAAATTACAGAAAGACGCTTACAAGAATATTAAAGATGATGCTGATTCTGTTACAGAGAATGCAGCTAAATTCACAGATGAGAAATCTACTCTTTTTGCTGATGCAGAAAGGACCGGTGATTATTCTGCAATATATGCGGATATCAAATCTGTAGTTGATTCTTATAATAAGCTCTACAACACCCTTGGTAAAACATCAAGTTCTATCAACACTATGTGTTCTAACCTTTTAAAGGAAGCAGTTAAAGAGAACTCTGAAACATTATCTGCAGTAGGAATTGCGCTTAAAGACGATGGTTCTCTTTCAATTGATGAAAATAAACTTAAAGCAGCTGATACAGATACTTTAAAGAAAGCATTTGGAACATCATCAGAATTTGCAAAGAGGCTTGGAATTATTGGCTCTAATGTATCATCACTTGCAAAGGCTAACATTAATTATGTTACCAACTCATATACATCATCAGGTGCCGCCTCTAACTCATCAGATGATTTATATTCACTTATGACAAGTAAGTTTAATTCTCGCGGTTAGAATTTCTGATAACGGATATGCATATATGATGTCCGATTTATTCAATATTGTATATTTTAAAAACCTCTCCATACCAGCATTTATAATGTCGGTATGGGGAGGTTTTAATATATAATAGTTATATATTTATTTTTTGTTAATTCTACCTGATATCTAACTCTGGTGGAACATCCAGCTCGTGCGGAACTGGCGCACCGTTCTTCTTTCTCTGTCGTACACACTCGGTCAGCAGGTACTCTATCTGTCCATTAACAGACCTGAAATCGTCCTCTGCCCACGCTGCAATGGCATCATAGAGTTTAGCTGATAACCGGAGAGGAACCTGTTTCTTACCTGAATCTGCCATTAGTAAAGACTTCCTGAATTAACTACTGGCTGGGCATCTTTGTTTCCACAAAGGACGACTAAAAGGTTGGATACCATAGCTGCTTTTCTCTCTTCATCAAGCTCTATAACCTGTTTTTCTGATAATCTCTCAAGCGCCATCTCTACCATTCCTACAGCACCATCAACTATCATCTTTCTTGCATCTACTATTGCTGATGCCTGCTGTCTCTGAAGCATTACTGCTGCTATCTCAGGTGCATACGCAAGATATGTAATTCGTGCTTCTATTATCTCAAGTCCGGCATCTGCTACTTTGCCCTGGATTTCTTTTCTTATTCTTTCTGCTACAACTTCACTTGAACCACGAAGGCTTCCCTCATCTGCAATTCCATCTCCCGTTGTATCTACATTTTCTGCAACATCATATGGATACATGCGGACAATATTACGGAGTGCGCTGTCACACTGTAATGAAAGATATTCCTTATAATTATCTACATTAAACACTGCCTTAGCTGTATCTGTCACTTTCCACATAACCGCAATACCAATCTCAACAGGATTACCAAGGCAGTCATTAATCTTCTGTCTACTGTTGCTCAGTGTCATTATCTTAAGTGAAATCTTCTTATTAGCTGACTGTGAATTATTTCCTGCTGCAATTGCCATTCCTGCAACACCTGCCATGCTAGCCAGATCAAGCTTATTTCCATCTCCTGTCACATCACCGCTCTGATTAAGCTTAGTTGACGCTGCTGGGTTAACAGCCACACAAAAAGGATTCACAAAGTAAAATCCCGCTTCTTTAATAGTTCCAACATACTTGCCAAAAAGTGTAAGCACAAGTGCTTCCTGTGGTTTTAATACCTTAAGACCGATAAAGAATATCCAGCCTATTGCTGCGTATACACCGCCTGCAACGATAAGTACTATCCATCCGGCTTTAGTCTCTGCCTGTTCAACCATAATCGAACCGACAATAATTGCTGCTATAGCTGCTGCGTAAAGTAATATAAACAGTGTAACCATTGCAAGACCATTCTTGCTTTTCTTCAAAACCTTTTCTTCCATATAAAAATACCTCCTAGACACTCTGATTATTCATCTTGTTATCGATTATTCTTTTAAAGGTGTCTTTGTTGATATTTGTATGATATCATTTTGATATCATCTTGTCAAGATATTAACATTGTTTTATGATAACCATCCTGTTATCCTATAATTCTGGAAACTCTCAACCTATCAAACTTGTATTTATTATATCCTTATAGGCAGATAACCTCCCTTTCCAGGCATTCCACACACTTAATAACCAATATTCAACCTATCAATCAAACATTAACTAACTGCTTATAGGAATTTTTCATAAAATACGGAATTTTCTCACAGAATCTTCCTATAAGAAATGTAAAAATCCGACTACCTATAGGTATCATATTATAAATCACTATATTTTCAAATTCATAAAAAAGCTACCAATCAAAAAGGCAGTATTGCGCATACCTATATCTACACAGATATTTATATACATATATACTAAAAGGAATATTCACACCATCTGCAATGAAATAAACTCTCAACGCTTCCTGTGTAAATATTCCTTCTGCTACTGCAATTATTTACTGTATAAAAAAAATAAAAGCCTTACAACCTAGGATTCCCTAAATCATAAGACCTTCCAGTGCACCGCCAGGGGTTCGAACCCTGGACACCCTGATTAAGAGTCAGGTGCTCTACCAACTGAGCTAGCGGTGCGTAACTTATTTTGTTCTGTGCTTTTGTGTTGTCTCAAGCACAAGTGATATTCTATAGCAAGATTTAATAAAATGCAAGCACTTTTTTGTATTTATTTAAGAACAATTTATCTTTTTTTATAATTTTCTTGTTTTTTCATCATTTTACCATTTTTTTTATATTGATATGTGCCTTTATACCCCTTATAATTCTATTATATTCCCAATTTTAAGAGAAAATATTTATATTTAATATACATTTATTAAGAAAAGAGAGTTGATATGAAGTTAAAAAAATTCGAACAACAGCCAAAACACGTTGACAATATTCCAATTGAGGCTATTAATCTTGATTCTGAACAGGAACAGCCGCCAAAACCTGACAAAGCTGTTGGCAAGAATGTATTCCAGCCTAACAGCAAATACTTTACAATTGTTATATATGGTCTGCTTTTTGTGCTAGGTGCAATTCTTATATATAAGTTCATTGGTAACTGGCCTGCAACCGTCAAGTCATTGGGCAATATATTCCATATACTGTCACCATTTCTTATTGGTGGCATGATTGCGCTTGTTCTTTATCCGTTTATCAAGACCCTTTATAACAGGTTCTTCATGGGGGTATGCCATATCAAGTCCAAGAAAGCCGCCAAAATGCTTTCAATTCTTGTTGCTTACCTGATAGCAGTTGGCGCATTTGCAGTATTAATAGGCTTTGTTGTGCCTCAGATATACAAAAGTATTACAGAGATTGCCAATCAGGCTCCTGTATGGTACGAGAATATCCGCAACTGGTTCACTGAGTTTGAAGATAAGCACGCCAATTCTTCTATTGATTACAATTTCATTAATCAGAAGATTGAAGATGCTCTTCCTAAACTTGTTGACTACATGACTGGTGCACTTACCAATATGGTTCCTTACATTCTTAATACATCCATGGCCATTCTTTCAGGTGTGTTAAACCTTATTATTGCAATTATTGTATCCATCTACATGATTTCTGATAATAAGAATATCTTTTATCATTTTAAGAGATTTTTATATGCTGTGCTTCCTAAGAAAACAGCAGACAATACTCGCATCATCTGTAAGAATTGTGCAAGCATTTTTATTAATTATATTATCGGCAAATCATTTGACTCAATTATTGTCATGATTATCTGCTTTATTATCATGCTGATTCTCAAGCTGCCATATGCAGTGCTTATAAGCGTGATTGTCGGCATAACTAACATGATTCCGTATTTTGGACCATACATCGGTGGTGTGATTGGTGGTGTGATTATTGTTATCGCAAGCCCTATCAAACTTATCATATTTGTAATCATGATTGTCTGCATCCAGCAGGTTGACGGTCTGCTTATCGGTCCGCGTATCATCGGCAGCACTACAGGTCTTAAGCCTGTATGGGTTGTATTTTCTATAACCGTAGGTGGTGCGCTGTTTGGCGTAATTGGAATGTTCCTTGGAGTTCCCGTATTTGCCGTATTAAGCTACCTGTTAAACATTACAGTGCAGCATTTTCTGGACAAAAGAAAAGTCACCGTGCAGCCTTATGACTCGCCCGATGACCTCTAGATTATTTTTTGGTATTAAGAATTCTCACGACATCGTCGAGGGAATTCTTAAATCTTACCACTCTGTAATTCGCACCTTTATGCACATACATCACTTCTGATACTTTCCTTGCAAATGCTTTATTCTTCACAACAATTCTCCAAAAGCCTTTATATAGTATATGCATTTATTATTAATGATTTCTTACTGCGATAAGTTTACAGATAGGATTGCCCATCTGTGAAAATCTTGTCTCATACTCTGTCATTACATTACCCTCGTTAAGTACAGAGTCATTATGTAAGTCAAATGTGACAACAGGAAGCTCCCAGCCCGCCTCTTTAATCTCTTCTAATGAAAAATCGAATAAATCTTTATTATCTGTTTTGAATTCCACCTGTCCGTCCGGCTTTAATATAATGTCATATCTTGCCATGAACTGTCTTGAGGTAAGTCTTCTCTTCGCATGTCTGTCTTTTGGCCATGGATCTGAAAAATTAAGGTATATTCTGTCTACCTCTCCCGCTCCAAACACCTCACATATTGCCTCTGCATCCATTCTGATGAATCTTAAATTAGGAAGCTGAAGCTCATCCTGTTTCTCTACAGCTCTTAAAAGTACGCTTGAATACTTCTCTATACCCACATAATTAATATCAGGATTATTTGCTGCCAATGTTGTTATAAATGTGCCTTTACCCATACCAATCTCAATACGGATTGGATTATCGTTACCGAAAACCTGTGACCATGTGCCTTTCATCCCCTCTGGCTCTGTAAACACATATTCATTCTCTATCATTACTTCCCTTGCTCCGGGTACATTTCTAAGTCTCATACATTACTCCTATCTTATATATTAGCTCAGATTTCGGCTATGTCCGTGTGCGGTATACGCTTGAATATGACAAGCTGTGCAGGAGTTAATGCCACCATCTGCATAAGTTCAGTGCGTGAAAGCACGTCCAAACGAAGTGCGTTTGATTTCACGCACTGTAATAGACTTTGCAGATGGCGGCATTTACTCATGCTAAGCGAAGTCATCCTGAAAGCACATGCCGCACACAGACATAGCCGAAATCTGAGTTTCCTATATATTATTTACCATAAATATCACTTTTTGCCAAGCGGGGTTTACTTATGTACAATCCTGGGCTACAATGTATTTGTATATTTTATTAATCGGAGGAATTATCTCTATAATGAAAAAGCAATTTTTAAAAGGATTACTTATAAAGATAACCAGCGCTGTATCTGCCACTGTTTTGGTATTCTCAACTTTTGCAGCGGATACCCAGGCTGCAGCATACAACAAAGTCTACAGTGAGACAGACACAACCAGCACAAAGGCTGTATGGCCGGATGCACCTGATGTTAACTCAAACAGCTGCATTCTTATTGATGCTGATACAGGTTCCATTCTTTTCGAGAGGAACTCTCATGAAAAATGTTATCCAGCCAGCACAACCAAGATTTTAACAGGACTCCTTACTATTGAGAACTGTAATATGGACGATGTTGTAACATTTTCACAGTCAGCTGCTAACTCAATTAATGTATATGAGGATGCCAACTTAAGTTCAAAAGCAGGCGAGCAATTTACTGTCAACCAGCTTCTTCACGGACTTCTGCTGTATTCTGCCAACGAGATGGCTTATGCCCTCGGTGAACATGTGGCTGGCTCAATAGATGCATTTGTCGATATGATGAATGCCAAGGCAAAAGAACTTGGTGCTTTGAATACACATTTTGCCAATGCAAGCGGATTATATAATACCGACCACTACACAACGGCATATGATATGGCAATGATTGCAAGAGGGTGCTATAACAATGCTTCTTTTGTCAGCATTGATTCAACTGCCGATGCATATGTAATTCCTGCAACTAACATGTCTGCACAGCGTACAATAAGACATCGACACAAGATGTTAAAGGGCCGTGCCTACTATTATGAATACTGCAAGGGTGGCAAAACAGGATATACTGATGAATCACAGAATACACTTGTTACATTTGCAGAAAAAGACGGTATGCGTCTTATATGCGTTGTATTTAAGGAAGCCACAGATGAGATAAGATATGTTGATACAAGAACCCTTTTTGACTGGGGATTTGCCAATTTCCAGAAATCAACAACAACCGGAAGCCAGCTCGGAGCAATGTTCTCTAATGACAACTATTACAACTCGGCTGTTTTCTCAACTCTTTCGCTAAACTTTGGACTAAATGCTTCATTTATCACAATACCTAATAAAAGTTCATTGTCAAATGTATCAATGACGGTTGATGATAATTATGACATGACCAATGAGAATGGTGTTATGACAACACATCTTAAGTTCCTGTACAATGATAATACTGTCGGCACAACTACACTTAATATATCTGCTGCCGGAACAGATACCGGAAGCCTACTGCCATACATCAATAATGATGTTTCATCATCTTATAAACCGAAAACATGTATCAGAATTAATATATGGATACTTGTTGGAATTGGTGCCGTTATTCTTTTTATCATCTACATTATTGAAGAACGGGCAAGAAGAAAAAGACAGAGAAGACACTATAACAGAAGAAGACGCAGATTATAGAAAACAGAGGATTCGGGGCTAAACCCTGAATCCTCTGTTTTCTATATTATCAGTCTGTGTTTCATTACTAATTCCACCTTTTGAATATGTAAGGCCTGAATATACAGCCTGTGTATTCTTCATAAGCGGCTCAGAATCATCCTGTTTACTAACCTCATAAAAGGATGCCCTGAGTTTCTTTAAAAGCCCTGTAATTCTGTTAATCTCATTATTATCAAGACTTACAGATGCTGAAATAAGTGACCTCTTCATATGATTATATATTACGAAAAGATTAGCTGATATCTCATACTGCATATCAAGTCCGCATATAAGCTGGTCTATAACCTTCTGTGCCATATATATATTATTATGTGCCTGCTTAGCACTATCACTCTCACATGCATCATTAAGATATTCTATAGCCATATCATACAGAATCACAACAAGCTGTGATGCTGTTGCCTGTGTAATTCTATACTGAAATGTCTTAATTGTTTCTTTAGTCATAGCATCCCTTTCCTATATAACCATTGAATCTTAAACTACTGTAATAACTGTAATACCTGTGAAGGTCTTTCATTAGCCTGTGCAAGTATTGACGTAGCTGCCTGTGTAAGAACTGTTTCAGAAGTATAAGTAGTCATCTCTTCTGACATATCAGTATCTATCATTGTTGATAATGACTTGGTAAGGTTCTCACTTGAAACCTCAAGGTTATTAGTTGTATGATCAAATCTGTTCTCGTATGCACCGATTCTTGAACGTATTTTATTAGTCTTATTAATAGCTTCATCTACAGTAGATATCGCCCTTGATGCTGTATACTGAGTCATGACATTCATATGCTCCGTGCCAAGTGAATACGTTGTTATTGCCGGAATATCAATAACAATAACCTGATCCTGATTAGCACCTACATGTATGCTCATAGTTCCAACGTCTGTGACTTCCTGACTTATAGTTCTCGCTGTACCTGCACCTGCAGCTGACTGTCCATCATTGTTACTATCGTCAAATACAGTACCTGCCGCATTACCTGGAACATCCATTGAAAACTCTTTGTTATTAACATCTGTTACTGTAATTACAGTTCCCTTTGTTGAAAGAATTGCCGAATCAGCAAAACCAATTCGCTTTCCATCATCTCCTGTAGCAATCTCTGCCTTAACATCGCTTCCTTCTACATATATACCATCTTGTGTTGCTGCCTGTGGTATTCCCAAAATATCTGCAAGCTCTGCATTATCGCATGTTATATTCATCTTCTGGTCGCTTCCATACTGGTTAGTCATAATAACAAGTGTTGAACCAGCATAATCGGCTGTTGGCACATAACCTGCATAATCAGTACCATTAGCTGCTGTATCATTATTAAGGTCTTTAACTGTAAATGCAGAACCACCTGTGATGTTAACTCCGTCAATAATCTTTCCCATCACCTTATCAAGTGTATCACCTTCGGAAATGCTTATCTTGTAACCGTTTATGCTTATTGTTCCTTCCTGTTCTTTTGTTATAGAAGCTGTTGATGACATAGTAATACTTCCTGCTCCTACCGCTATAGCCTGTCTTGCATCCTCAGTAACAGTTATTCCATATACACCTGCTGTATAGCTGTCAGATACAGAAATCTGATTAACTCCCTGAAGATCTGAATATACTCTTCTTGAAAGATTACCGTTAATAAGAGACTGTGTATTGAATTCTGTCTGATCAGATATTCTGTCAATCTCGTTATTAATCTGTTCTATCTCTTTCTGTATAGCTTCTCTTTCATCATCTGAATTAACATCATTAGCAGCCTGAACGCTAAGTTCCTTTAATCTTGTGAGCATACTCTGGATTTCTGTAATTGCACCTTCTGCTGTATTTAAAACAGAAACTCCATCAGCTGTATTATTCTGGGCCTGACTAAGACCTCTTATCTGTGCTCTCATCTTTTCAGAAATAGCACATCCTGCAGCATCGTCCTTAGAGCCATTTATCTTGTATCCTGATGATAATCTTTCAATTGATGTTGACAGATTATTCTGTGATTTCTGTAATGCATTGTTGGCAACAATCGCTGCCACATTAGTTCCTATTCTCATATCTTAACCTTTCTGTCTGTCCAATTTACCTGTTCATGCTCTATATATCGGACTTTCTGTGCAAATCTTTAGCCTGCAAGCAGTTTTACAATCTGTGCTGCAATTTCATACAGCTTATCTGTTGCCACACTGTCAGCCGCTGCTTCATAAGTCACATATGGCACGTCTGACGATTTTCTAATGTTGACGGTCACATTTGTAAATCCAAATCCTTCTTTTAAATTTTCTTCCATATCCTCAAGAAGCTGGCTTCCTTCATCTGAAACTGCTGTGTCACTGACAATGTACATACCAAGACTTTCTCTGTCAGCCTTAGCCTCAACAGAAACTTTTCCTAATACGCTACTTAGCATGTTTACAGATATACGACCTTTATTGTCGTCATCCTGAACCAAAGTAAGCTTCAGCATGCCTGTACTTCCTGAGTCTGTTATATATGGTATTCTGTAATCATGCCTTAATGCCAGATTCTTAATATATCCAATTGTTCTGTCTTTAAGTCTTAAATCCAGAAATCCCTCGTAATTGACATCTATCTGTGTATCAAGGTCTCCTGCTTTGGAAAGAACCTCCTGAAGTTCTTCCTCTGTCTCATCTTTCATTTCTTCATACATAAGTGACAGTTTTTCTTTATGTCCGATTTTTTCAATCGAATCCCTTGCATAATCACGTGTTGTCTTAACACCTCTGATATCCGGGAACTGTCCGGATTCTAAAAATGCTTTAACAGCCTGTATGTTACCACTGTTTATTTCTGTATCTGCATTTCTTATCTGCCTCAATATATCAGCTCCTGCCTGCACTGCTGCCTGCTGTTCCTTAAGATATTCCTCATAATATTGTTCCTCGGCTGCCGCATCATAGTTATCCTCTAACTGTTCAATAAACATTTCAACGGACTGTTCTCCGATTCCGGATGAGTTATCCACATTCTTTAATGTATTCGGGGTAACTAATCCACCATTTGCCATAAATAATGCACTGTAATAGTTAGCAATTCCGCTTACCTCTGCCATTCCTGTATTCTCATCAATAACAGCGTCCATGTCATAATGCTTTCTTGAATTATATGCAGTCATAAGATTATTCATAGTGACCTCAGCTCCCTGCTTAATCAGCGCACCTGCTGCCACTCCGGCATCTCTGGTGAATATATTCATCATCTGGTATATTCCTATAAACTGCTTTCTCTGCTCTTTAGTAATACCATTGGTACGGTCAAGCTTATAAAGAAACTTTGAAAACTTCTCCTCATTATCTTTAGATGCTTTATCATTAGCCTCTGTAAGATATTCGTTTACTTCCTCAATTGAAGCATTCATTGGATTTACTCCGTCTTTTATCATATTAAGAACTGTCTCTGGTTTCATATTCTTAATAAGATTATTAATCATTGCATTAACAGATTTGACTATCTCTACATTTTCCTTTGTCATATCCATGTTATTAGCAGCCAGTACCTTTATTGCTTCCTTGTCCTCATCAGTTCCCTCAAGTCCAAGCTCCTTAATAATATCATCAGCACTTCCCTGTACTGCCTTCTTTAATGAATCATCCAAATCGCCTCTTATCTGAGTTCCAACCGCCTCATAAGTTTCATTCATCTTGTCAAACATACTGGCAAATACACGCGCAGGATTTCTTACAATCTCATTCAATGTCTTTCTTGCTTCAAGAACATCTGTATATGCAATCTGCGCTTCTTCATACATTTCATCCGCCTGTTCATATTCCATAAGCATTGAATTAAGCTCATCTATCGGAGTTGTAAGAATAGAAATGTTATTCTTGACGAGATATATAGACGCATTTGCACTCATAAGAACCCTTGCTGTTACAAGCGTGTCATACGCCTTATCTGCTGCCTGCTGTACATCAGATGCCTGATTCCTAACTTCACTATTTCCTGTGCTTACTGTTGCTGCACTGTATTCAATTCTGAAGCTTCTTGCATCCATCTCCAGCTTAAGGCTTGCTATTGTAAATGTTTCTCCTTTTGATACCACATTTGCAACATCTGAATACTCTGCCCTGTTAATAGTATCAAGAGCTGTCCTTATATCATCAATTGGCGAACCTGTAACGAGCGTATTCTCTGCCTTGCCTCCAAGCTTCATGTTATCAAGTATCTTATTAAGCATTTCATCAGGGTCAGCCTTAATCTTTTCAATATCTATCGCATCAAGCTGTGCCTTATATTCAAGATTTTCTTTAGTAACAGGAATCTGTGCATCAATAAATGCTCTTGCATCCGCAAGTGTATTATCATTAACCTCAAGTCCTGACGAAGCAATTATCTTCTCAATTCCCGGCCTTAAAGCCTCAAAATCAGCGTCAGATATTGCATTTACACACCTTCCTATTGTAACGCCATCTGCACTGATACTTGATGAAGTTGCCGCCTGTGCCTGATATATTCCAGCAATTGAAGGCTCAATACCATTAGCAACCATGTAATTCTTTGTGTTCTCTGATAATGGCTTTAACTCTTTACTCTTTTCAAGTGTGCCTTTAACCTCAGCAACACTTTCATCATTGACAGCTATATCTGCTCCCTGCATACGGCTCTCGACACTTGCCGCTGTTGCTGCACTTCCAGTCACACTCTCAATCTTATCCTTAGAAACTGCTGTGCCATAATTAACATAATCATCAGAGTGCATCGCAAGTTCAATCTTAATTTTCTCAATAATATTAACCATATCATCTGGTGTAGCATCTGTAAGATTAAAGCCGTCCTCATCTAGCTTTACCGCATCAGCACCTGATAACTTCATCATCAATGCCTTAAGGCTTATCTTTGCACTGGAAGCACTCGCCATAATCTGGCTCTTTACATCATCTGCCTCCTTAAGTAGCCCCTCATATGTATTGTCAGTTGCAGCTGTCACACCCCCAGAAATTACCACTCCTGCAAATGCACCTGCCACACCCTCACTTTTAGCCGTCTTATTCTCTTTATAATTAATTGATGTTCCCTGTGTGGCCACATCTTTATTAAAATTCGCACCTGAAACTGTATATGTCATATTCTGCTGCCTTTCTTATTCACTGTCTGAAACAATCACCCATTGCATTGTCATGTAATAAATATTTCGGCAGATATAGCGGGATAATTGAGAGATTAGTGGCAACAAATAAAAAGGAAGCTGATTCAGAATTAATGAAAATCCAAACCAGCTCCCTTTCTCTATATTATTGTCCTATATCTTCGTAGCATGAACCTTAGAAACATCACCGTTAAACTCATACACAGCTATTCCATACTTATGTAAGTCAATAAGCAATGACTGCGGATATCCATCACAATCTCCCTTAACGGCTGTAAGAGTCTTCTTCTGGTCAGCTTCATTATCTCCAAGAACCAGCTTATACTTAGTCTTGAACGGAACTCCTATTCTGAAGCTGTCTCTTTCAACTGGTGTAAAATTAAGTACAAAGAGAAGATTCTTCTTTCCATCCGGACTGATTCTCATAAATGATAAAACGCTATTATCTTTATCATTGGCATTAATCCATCTGAATCCTTCACTGCTGTAATCAGTAGCATACAGACATGGATAATTCTTATTAAGCTTCAGACACTTTTTCGTAAAATCCTTAAGTTCTGTATGACTTTCATCCTCTAACAGATACCAGTCAAGAGCACGCTTCTCACTCCACTCATTCCACTGACCAAATTCCTGTCCCATGAATAAAAGCTTCTTACCAGGATGTCCGCACATATATGCATATGCAAGCTTAAGATTCTTGAACTTGTCCTCCCTGTCACCAGGCATCTTTCCAAGCATAGAACACTTAAGATGAACAACCTCATCATGTGAAAGCACAAGAATGAAATTCTCGCTGTAAGCATACATCAATGAAAATGTCATCTTGCTATGATTAAACTTTCTAAAATATGGATCAAGCTTCATATATTCAAGGAAATCATGCATCCAGCCCATATTCCACTTAAATGTAAAGCCAAGACATTCCCCATTGTCAGGATCACCACTTACCATAGGCCATGCTGTTGACTCCTCAGCTATAGTTATTGCCTGTGGGAATCTCTTCTTTAACATGCTGTTAAAATGCTTTAAAAAGCTGATTGCTTCGAGATTACCGTTGTCACCATATTTGTTAGGAACCCAGTTTCCTTCTGTCCTTCCGTAATCCAGATACAGCATTGAAGCAACAGCATCAACTCTTAAACCATCAATATGGAACTTGTCCACCCAGAACATTCCATTAGCAATAAGGAAGTTAGCCACTTCATTCTTGGAATAATCAAATACCTTCGTTCCCCAGTCAGGATGCTCTCCCTTTCTAGGGTCTGCATACTCATATACACAGCTTCCATCGAAATTAGCAAGTCCATGTGCATCCTTTGGAAAATGTGCCGGTACCCAGTCAAGAATTACACCAATTCCTTTTTCATGCATATAATCTACAAAATACATGAAATCCTTAGGTGTTCCGTATCTTGCTGTAGGTGCATAATAACCAGTCACCTGATATCCCCATGATCCATCATATGGATACTCTGCAATTCCCATAAGTTCAATATGTGTATATCCCATATCTGAAACATATTTTGCAAGCTCAGGTGCCAATTCTCTATATGTATAGAATCCGTCCTCTGTTCCATCATCTTTCTTCTTCCATGAGCCAAGATGACATTCATATATAGAAAGAGGAGCTTTAAGATGATTCTCCGTCTTCTTCTTCTCAACCCATTCAGAATCTTTCCATTCATAACCTGAAAGATCGGCAACTATTGATGCTGTCTCTGGTCTTAACTGTGCCTGATTAGCATATGGATCTGCCTTGTAAAGAGCCTCTCCACTCTGGGAAATAATAAGGAACTTATACATATCCCCTGCTTTAGCTCCCGGTATGAACAAATCATATATTCCACCATCTGAAATCTTCTTCATATCATAACCATATGCATTCCAGTTATTAAACTCACCTATAACATAGACTTCTCTTGCAGCAGGTGCCCACACAGCAAAATACACACCTTCTTTTCCGTCTTTTACTCCAACATGCGCACCCATTTTGTTATATATCTCATAATGAGTTCCCTGTCCAAAAAGATATGCATCCAGTTCTGTAATTGCCAGCTGCTCGTATTTTTGCATATTCTTCATAAAATCCTCCATTATATTATTATTATCCTACACGACACTTATGGGTCCCCTCAGATATCCCACTAATTAATAGTATATTACCACATTAGCAAATTAATTACTACATTTCATTAGCAAAAAAAATGTTCATTTCACATATATTATGTTATACTGTAAATCGCATTGAAATAAATGCTTTATATAAGTTAGAAAGATGAAAAGGAGTATTAAATTCTTATGATATACTATATTGTTAACGAAAGTTTCACTAACATAATGGCATTTGTCAGCATCCTGTTTGCTTTCGCATTTACAATAGCTGCAATTGCTCTTGGCAAGAATCTTCTTCCAAGAGATGCCGGAAGAGCTTATGCTATCAACGGAAGTAAATCAGTTGGAAAACCAAGAGGCGCCGGCATGATTTTCATTCTTACATTCACAGTCACATGTGCATTATTCGTAAACTTAAGTGCCGAACTTATCATTTATCTTATACTTGTGCTTGCCGCAATGCTCAGCGGATACCTTGATGACAGTGCTTCATCACCATGGGGTAATTTAAAGAAAGGTCTTATTGACCTTGCAATATCAGTTATGGCGGCAGTTACTTACCTGCATTACAACCCTAACACATTTGACCTTGCATTCTTTGGAAAGACAGTAACTCTTAATCCAATTATATATGCAATACTTATTATTATACTTATATGGGTAAGTATCAATGTTACTAACTGTTCAGATGGTGTTGACGGCTTATGCGGTACACTCTCTGTTGTAACACTTGCCTCAGTGTATGTTCTTTTTAAGTCATTTAATATTGAATCAGCTTACAGACACACCGTTCTTATTATGATTGTGTGTATCCTCGGCTACCTGTGGTTCAATGCATCACCAAGCAAGCTTCTTATGGGTGACGCAGGTTCTAGAGCAATAGGAATATTTATAGCATTTACATTCCTCAAGCTCCATGCACCGCTGCTTTATATTCCAATGGCACTTGTAATTATTCTTGATGGCGGACTTGGTCTTATCAAGGTTTCTTTCATGAGATTTCTTCACATCAACCTAATGAAGAACCTTCGTACACCAATCCACGACCATATGAGAAAGAATAAAGACTGGTCAGATACGCAGGTTGTTTTTAGATTCACAATTATCCAGGTAATTCTTGGTCTTGCAGTAATATATGGATTAATGTTCTGATATTAAATATGTTAAAATGGCATGTCAGTTGGATTTCTGACATGCCATTATTTCTGTTCTGAAAGTTTCTCTGCCTGACGCCGCCTGCGTCTGTGCTCTCTCTCTTTTATCTGCTTTTCATATATCTTAAGTGCACCCTTTTCATCAGTGTGCTTCATAATTCTGACTGCATAATATCTGCCTTCTTCGGTCTGTTTAACTCTGAAACGCCCCTTTATAAGTCCGTGTTCATCACATGTAAACAAGCCGTAATAGCATTTCGAATTAGTGGCAAACCACTTGACTGTTCTTGTCATAGTCCTGCCACATAAAAAGCATTTGCAGGAACGTACAGTTCTGTCGCTTGCAGCCTTGTCCCTTGTCGCAAATCCCTTTGAAATATACTTCTCATAAGTTCCAAAGTTAAGATATACCTCGTCCTTTCTTGACTCTGGAATTGTAAATGTATCTATACTGCAGAACTTCTTAACTCTGTCAAAATCCAGCTTCTTCATTATCTTGGCTGTATATCTTGCATCACTCATTGCTGAATGATAATGCTCATCTCCCTTGATTCCCTGCTCATCAATTGCAGATTTAAGATTCATGCGTGTCTTGCCATCTGAAAAATTAATACTGTAAAGTTTCTGAAGATCAAGGTATAGAAGCGGCTTTGGGAAATTCTCCGGAACATCATAAAACTTCATATTTCGTCTTAATTCAGTAATATCCATGCTTCCCCATGTAACAAATGTATAATCCTCACCGCACCATTCAAGAAATTCAGTTACACCCGATACGAAATCAGTTCCGTTAGCAAGGTCATTTTCTGTTATCCCTAATATCTTCTTGACTGTATTCTGCAGCTTTGTATACACCTGTGGCTTAATGGTACACTGCCACTCATCTACAATATCAAGCTTCTCATTAACCTTCGCCGCACCTATCTGTATAATCTCAAAAGGAAAATGATCCTCAGAAAATTGTTTTCCCTTGGCACTCTGATTCCACTCAAGATCCATAACAATATAATTCATAAACATTTTCCTCTGTTACTTATTCTAATCTCGTGATATCTACATATTAAAGCAAACATATTATAGCGTGTATATGGGCGTATGTCGATAATATTTTATGAAGATATTGCAATAAGCTACGCTCTTGCATCAAATGTATTATCTGCTCCTGCTGCTATATTATCACTTTCTTTGCTCTTTAATGCCTTTCTTTCTGCCGAATAAGCTTCATAATATGTTGTTTTTAAAGCAGAATTAACCTTTGTCTCCGCCTTTGTTTCTTTTGCCTGCCAGCCAACACCGCCTGTATATGTAAGTATCTCTTCTCCATCTTCATTATATACATGAACTGCTGAACCAAAGCCTTTTCCCTGACACTTTGCCTCATACGGCTCTCCAAATAACATGCACAGCCATCTTTTATCCGCTTCCTGCACTTCTTTCATGACAGATGCATTGCCAGAACCTGTCAGATAGCTGAATTTTCCAATCAAAGCAGCCCTGTCTGGCGCAACCTTGCTTATTTCTGACTTTCTTAAACTCTTAAATTCATTTCCCATATATTCATTGTTCTGTGCATCTTTTTTCGCCATTTCAGCAATTTTATCTTTTAAAGAGTCTGTCAGTTTCCATTTATTCTTTTTAGAAGCCGCAACAACACTGGTATCTGCGCTTCCCATTACATTAGATATATTCATGCCTGCCCCCTGAAACCACATTTTTACAAATGCTTCTTATTATCTAATATCGGCATAATTGTGTATATATTCCATAAGGTCGTTGTAAAATACCCATTTTCTTTTAATAACTATTGTTTTCTTCTTCGCCTCGTCTAATGCAGCATCATAGCTTGCATGGGTTCTTGTGCAACGCTCAACTATATTGTCCTCTCCATCTATTATAACCCCTCTGTAATACTCACACTGGTAATCTTTGTTCCAGACTTTTTCGACTTCTGGTGTGAATGTTCTTTCTTTTCCCTGCATACTTTCCCCTCCTGAAAGCTGGTCTTTATAGTTGGAGCAGATTTATCTTGTCTGTATTCCTTACAAAGATTAAGGTATACTGACCACTGATTATCAGTATATGCCACTTCGCTTGTCTCATTATCCACACCATATTTTCTCTTTGAAAGTGATATAATTTCTTCCGGTGTTGCAGGAGTCGCATTTCCATTTGCCTTTATAAAAACTGTTTCATTGTAATCTCCTCCATTAACAATGTTCTTGACATAACTATATCAAACATTACAACCGTCTATGTGACGTACAACAGTTCCTAACCTTTAGGCTAAAGTGCTTTGTAAAATAAATATTAAATTGTTTGTGAGTCCGGCAAATTGAAAGTTGCCGTAGCTATTTGTATGACTAATCATGCCACAATTTTAAATTTTTTCTTAATTTGTGGCGTTATGATAAATTAATATCCTTCTTACCCAAAAGAAAATCAACAATATTGATATGTGCAATTCCATCTCTTGAATAATCAAATCGATCTAATGAAAACACATATTTCGGTGATGCATCACTAATTGGCTTAAAAGCACCAAACTCTCTTTCAATCGTTGCCTTGCCAGCCAAATAATATGCCACCTGAATAAAACATTTCTTTCTTCCATTTATTGCAACAAAATCAATTTCACCCTTATATGTTTTTCCTGTAAATACTTCATAATCTCTTGCTTTTAGCTCGTTATAAATTATATTTTCAAGAAAAAAGGTATCCTCAAAATTTACTAAGTTTGTATTTATCATGCGAAAACCAGTATCTACCGCATACTGCTTTTCTATATACGACATTGCCTGTTTTCCTACAATATTAAATCTTTTTACACGATCAATTAGACAAGCCTTTTCCATTTTATCAAGATATCTGTATATCGTCTTTTTATCCAAAGTATCTGCATTTTGATGTATAAAATAGTTCTCTATGTTTTTACTGGAAAATTCCTTTCCTGCATTCGCCATAATATATGTTGCTACTCTTTCAAAGTTTTGTCTATTAACCTTTGATCTGTCAGTAATAATATCCTTATCTAAGATACCTTCATATGTCTGTTCCAAATATCTCTTAATATCACTTTCTTTTGTAAACGAAAAACGCAAAGGGAAGCCACCCCAATTGATATAATCAATCATAAACTCATCCGGAGACATATTTCTTCCTATAGCTGTAGCATATTCGTAGCTTTCGGCAAAGGAAAATGGCATTATTCTAAATTCAACACATCTTCCAACCAACAATGTTGCCATCTTGCCGGATAGCAATTTCGAATTACTTCCAGTAATAAAAATTGAGCAATTTAATGTTGCCCGAAAGGAAGCTAAAACCTTTTCAAAGCTCCTGACATGCTGAATCTCATCTAAAAAAATCAAGTATTTGTCATGATCCTTGATTTGCTCATTCACATAGGAATTAAGTTTTTCTGCAGTTCTTATTTTTTCAAATTGCAAATCTTCAAAATTAATGGTAATAATATGCGCTCTATCAAACCCATTTTCAATAAATTCTTCTTTAATCTGCTCTAACAATATAGATTTTCCACATCTTCTAACACCTGTCAGAACCTTAATTAAATCCACATCATAAAATGGTCTTATTTTGCTTAGATATCTTTCACGCTTTATATACATAACATCATCTCCAAATCAAAATATATATTTATTATGCCACAAATCAAGATTTTTTCAAGATTTGTGGCACATATTTAGAAAATTATTGATAATGCAATAAAAAAAGAGCCCGACGCATCAAGCTCTTTCAAGGTGTTGTCCGAAGACGCCCACCGCAATTCATAGCTATAATATACCATATGGTCAAATTTATAAATCTTGTATCAAAATAATATTATTATGTGCAACCGCATTTCTAAGATCTTTAAGCTCATATATAATATATTCTGTTATTTTCCCATCTGCATCAAGATTACTTGGGAGGTGCAATGTCGCCGATGTATACAATTTAACATCCGAATTTGCACATGAAAAAAAGTACCAAATTCTCCGATTTAGCATTTTTCAATGTTGATTCGATCACATAGATCTTTAGTGCATTCTCAATAAACATAACCTTAGGATAAAAAAGAGCTTTTAACTTCATATCAAATTTATTCAATGCAATAATTTCATCTAAAGATGTAAATGAAATTCTCTGACTCGGTACACGAATAAAACGATATCCCTTAAATCCATGATAATATCCCATATTTCGTAAATCCTGTGCCTGATTACTTTTAACAGCAATATTGTGTTTGCTCCTCAAATATTTCATTAACTGGTTTATTGTTAACATTACTTTCCCCTTCCCTATGTATCTTAAAACGCTTCAAAACATCCTTCTTATCTCTATATATTAGCCTAAAAATAGCGACACTGTATAGATACTTCATCCATACAATATCGCTATTTTTATTAGTCTTATACTTTCATTGTCTTTGCCAGGGAATTGAGCAATGCTGCTATTTCCGGATTTGACAGTACCTTCATCATGATACTCATTCCCCAGGGCAGCCTTTATCTCATCCTATTCCTGTTTCAATTCTATCAGATATTGTGCAACAGACCTTGGGATGAATACTTTTCGCGCACTGCTTTCTGTCTTTGGTGTCTTCAATACCCTTACTGTCTTATTGTTCTTTTTCTGTGAAGGAAAGGTAAGTATTATTTCCTTTGAATTCAATGCTTCTACAGCATCTTATTATCACAGGCTCCAAACGCCTGCATCAGCATCTCTGCTGTCCCTATTTCACGCACTTCCTTTTTGGCTTTGGTGTAAACCGTAACTTTCCACGCTTCTTTTTTGTTCATTTTCAAGCAAATTAAAAGAAGGTACCGCCTAAATTATTCTGATGCATTATGCGTCAGATTGTTTTAGTCTGTACCTTCTGTTATTATAGTCTCGTTACTAATAAACAAAAAGCAGCAACGATTCTCATCGCTACTGCTTGTCACTTCTTAATATAAATGTTCCCACCCAGAGTCGAACTGGGGATTGAGACTTAGGAGGTCCCCGTTATATCCACTTAACTATGAGAACAACTTGGCTAAACACCAAGAGAAATTTTATCACAAAACATCAGCAAGGTCAATGATACCCTGAGATTAAAAAGAAGCTGCCACCTGGCGATTACAATCGCCTGAGTGGCAGCTTCCATAAACACATTTATCGGATTAGTTTAATTATTGCAACTTGAACTTATCAATAGCTTCCTTAAGAGCCTCTGCGATATTATCAAGTTCAACTGTAAATTCATTAAGGTCGTGCATTGTCTGCTCAACATCAACGGCTGATGCTGTAACCTCTTCAGAGGCTGCGGCAGTCTCAGTTGCTACTGCTGCAACATCTTCCATCTTACTTACAACATTATTTCTGTTAGTATCCATAGCCTCATTGAGCTGTGTAATATTATCAAGACCTTCCTTAAGTCCGTTAACTGAATCAGAAATTGTATTAAACAGTTCCTTAGCATCCTTAATAGATACATTCTGTTCCTCTATAATACCAACTGACTCATCCATTGTCTGCTCAACCTGCTGTGACTTAATAGTAATCTCATTAACAATCTGCTTAATCTCATCTGTTGACTGCTGTGACTGTTCAGCAAGCTTTCTTATCTCATCAGCAACTACTGCGAATCCCTTACCGCTCTCTCCTGCTCTTGCTGCCTCGATAGAAGCATTAAGTGATAACAGGTTAGTTTGCTCTGTAATTTCTGTAATGGCATCTGATATGAAATTAATCTTCTCTATACTGCTTACCATCTCAGATACAACTGCTTTAGAAATCTTAGAGTTATCAATTGAACGCTGTCCCTTAGTAATAAGTTCATCAACAATTGTAAGTCCCTTATTACTTAACTTCTGTGTTTCAACAGACATATCACTGATATCAGTTACATAAGCCTTAGTTTCCTTTAATCTGTCTGCAAGATTTTCTACTTCCTGTGTTGCTGTCTGTGTACTGTCTGCCTGACCTGATGCACCAACTGCAACACTCTGTATAGCCTCTGAAACCTGACCTACTGTCTCTGTAGTAGACTTAGATACTCCTGCAATCTTAGCAGATGCATCTACTATAACTCCACTCTTTTCCTCAACACCCTTAATAAGAACTGCCATGTTCTCAACCATGTTGTTAAAGTTATTCTCAAGGTCTCCAAACTCATTCTTCTTCTTTACATCAATTCTATCTGTTAAATCACCACCCGCAACATCCTTCATATGTCCAGAAACCTTCTTAATCTCCTTAGTCATAGAAGCTGTAACTGCAAGTGCAATACCAATTCCAATAACAAATGCTATAATACTGAATATAACAGTATTGCTAATCATCTTATTAGTTGTAGCAGATGTTTCTTTAGAACTGATAAAACCAACAAGTGTCCATCCTGTAACAGCATCCTTAGATGTTACTACATGTACCTTTTCACCATTAATGTTTTCATCAAATGAAAATGCTTTATCATAATCAGCATCTGTAAGACCTTTAACTGTACTCCAGCAATTCAGTCCTGATACTGAATCTGTTACATACTTGTTATTATCATTATTAACAAGTATATTACCATCTTCATCTGCAAGGACAACAAATCCTGTATTAAGAAGTCCGATACCCTGTACAAAATCTGTAATCTCAGAAAAATCAATATGCATACCCACAGTACCATAATTCGTTCCGTCTGAATGCTTAATTTCCTGTGAAACAGTAATTATTGTCTTATCAAAATCCTTGCTATAATATGGCTTTGAAAAATAAGCATAAATGCTGTTTCTTGCCTTAAGACCTTTACAATCTGTGTACCATACTTCCTTAGTTCTGTCTACACCATTCTCAAGACCACCCTTACTAAGTGTCTTACCAGTCTCTGGGTTATATTCTCCCCAACCTGTAATCTCAAGATTAGTATTAGTAGCAAAGAACGCTCTTTCTGCACCATTAGTAACCTTAACTGATGCAATAAGAGAATCTCTTACTGCCTTAACATTATCACTTAATGTTCCCTGATCCTCAAGATGCTTTACTTCATTCTTTCTTGTAAGCAGGTCTACCGGCTGCGACAGAGTCTTAAGATATGTAGTAAACTGATTCTGTGCTTCATTCAAAGTCTGCTCACTTGTTACCTTCATGTTATTTTCCATTGAAGACGAAGTTGTTGTAATTGAACTTACCATAAGCATTACAATAGGAATTGTAATGGCAACAACGAAAAATAAAACAAGCTGAAAGCCTAATTTTCTGAAAAACTTCATAGCTTTCCCTCCTCGTTGATAATTAATAATATTTAGTTGACATTTCCGATTTCTTATATGCCTTGTATTATAATACCACATTTGTAATAATATGTAAATTTCTATATTAAATACAATTTATTATGAAAGCATATATTTAACAACAATATCAGTCAGTAAATCTTACATTTCCCTGAAGCCATATCTGTCCTTTGAATCTGCGGCCTATGGCTGGTTCTCCAAGCAGATGTTCCTTATTAACTGCTGTAGTTATAATAAGACTGTTACATTCAAGAACCATAATATATATCTTCTCACCAGTGTATATATTCTCCTCTTCACGCAGTTCAAGAATCTCTCCTATGACGGAATACTGGTCACATTCTACACCGCATGGCATAAATGTTGAGTCTACTATAGTAAATATATCTTCCTTCATGACACGGTTAGAAAGTTCATTGTATGTATCAATATCTTCAATTGTAAGGCTCTCAATTGCATCCTCATCTCCATTCTTTGCAGCCTGAATAAGATTCTTTCTTGCAATTTCATCCTGTCTGCTTTTCTTAGAATTTCTTTCCTTTCTCACCGGAAGCATAATAATTCCACCTAGCGACAGTCCTGTAAGTGCCACCTTTTTGTTTCTGATTGGTACTTTACCAATTTCGTTCTTTCTGTCAGGATTAAAATCATCTGCATTAAAATCCTTACCACTGTACAGATAATCAAGATAATCCATTACATTCTGAAGATAAAATATAAGCGTTACTCCTGTCTTTAATTCATCACATATAACTGCATAGGATTCCTTGTCAAGATGTCTCTCAATAGTCATCTCCTCATTGTCACTTAAAGCCTTCCCCACAACAAACGGAAAATAATACTCATATTTAAAAACATTCTTTTCATATCTTCCATACACATACAATCCGGTTGAGTTGCTAAGGCGCAAGATAATAACGCCACGATCTAATTTCTCGTGGCGTATCACAAATCCTTCTTTTATGCTTTCTCTAATTCCTGTTTTTATAAATTTTGCCTCAGCCTCTGATGTCATATTATCAAATCCAAGGGTTCTTATATATAAATTCATAGCTGCTCCAATGCTCTATTCTGTATCTACTATAAACATAGTAAGCTGCTTTAATAAGTTATACTCTACATTTTCAGTATAAGGTGTTCCATCTGCATGCTCTGTCATTCTTATAACAGGTCTGTCAGCAGCTTCCTTATTCTGTCTTATAACTACAGCTTTTTCGCCATCACTTGTGTAAACTGTACAGCCGACAGGGTATGCAGCAACTGAGTCTAAGAATTTTGAAGCAATTGTAGGGTCATATTTTACTCCCGAATGCACTTTGATGTATTCAATAGCTTCATATATCTTCATCTTCTCACTGCCTATGCCACTTATCATACTGTCAAAATCATCACAGATAGAAACAAGCTTAACTTCTGGTTTAAGCCTGTCACCCTTATGCTGGAAAGGATATCCTGAGCCATCAATTCTTTCATGGTGAAAGAGAATAATCTCCTTTGCCACGTCAGGAAGCCATTCCTCGTCCTGCAGTGAGCTGTATCCAAATATAGTATGCTTCTTATATTCAACAGCATCTTTATTAGTCATCTTATTCTCACTAACATTAACATAAGGAACATTAATATATCTGAGTCCTATATCATGAAGTATTGCTCCCATCGCAATATTATGTATCTGTTTATTACTCATTTTAAGCCTTAATGCCATAATTGTTGACAAAGTACATACATTAATACAGTGTGTATACATGTCAGTACTTACATTCCTGATTTCAGTAATATTATTCACAACCTCCGGCTCTGCAATAACTGTATCAAGTATTCTCTGTGCCTCATTAACAATTATCTTAAGTTCTTCATTATGTTTATAAATGTGTTTTTCTAATATTTTTTTTACTATCTGCCTTGAATTATTGGCAGTTTCTTCAAGTCTGTATGGATATTCTTCCTCTTCCCGTGCCGTATCACTATCAGAAGTATTCTCCCTGACAATTCCCTCTTTTTCGTCTTTTATGTATACAGTTCTTACTCCAAGATTAATTGCTCTTTCAATAAGTTCATCTGTCAGAGCAACATCCGCATGAATAAGAACAGTCCCCGAATGCGACAATATAGGAAAAGCTAATATATCGTTTTCTTTAAGATTATCAACACTAACCTGTTTCATAAGCCGCTCCATCCTTAACAAAAGATTTATTAGTCCCCCAGTTACTAGGTAAAAGATAGCATATTTTAATTAATATTACAATGAATATTGACTTATAATTATATTAGTGTTATATTGACATTGTTAAATTATTATCAATCAATATTGCACGAATCAAGTTATGGAGGAAATGTTATGTCAAAGAATTTAACTGAGAATTACCCAATTGTTGACACAGTCGAAGCTCTTGAAGAAAGGCTTGCCGGTGTACGGGAGGCTCAACGCATCTTCGCAGCTTATACTCAGGAACAGGTAGATAAGATATTTACTGCTGCTGCACTTGCTGCCAATAAAGCAAGAATTCCTCTTGCCAAGCTTGCAGTTGAAGAAACTGGTATGGGAATTGTAGAAGATAAGGTTATCAAGAATCATTATGCCTCTGAATACATTTATAATGCTTACAGAGATACTAAGACTTGTGGTGTTATTGAAGAGGATAAGGCATATGGAATTAAAAAGGTTGCTGAACCTATTGGAGTTGTTGCAGCCGTAATCCCAACAACTAATCCAACTTCAACAGCTATTTTCAAAACTCTTATTTCACTTAAGACTAGAAATGGTATTATCATAAGCCCACATCCACGAGCTAAGAAATCGACAATTGCAGCAGCTAAGGTTGTTCTTGAAGCTGCTGTTGCAGCAGGTGCCCCTGAGGGAATCATTGGCTGGATAGATGTTCCTTCCCTTGAGCTTACAGATACACTTATGAAGGAAGCAGATATTATCTTAGCTACCGGCGGACCTGGAATGGTTAAAGCTGCTTACTCTTCTGGAAAGCCTGCACTTGGTGTAGGTGCTGGTAATACTCCTGCTATCATTGATGAATCAGCAGATGTAATACTTGCTGTTAACTCAATTATTCATTCTAAGACATTTGACAATGGTATGATATGTGCTTCTGAACAGTCTGTAATTGTTGACAAGAAGGTTTACAAGGCTGTTAAAGAAGAATTTGCATACAGAGGCTGCTACTTCCTTAATAAGAGCGAGACAGAAAAGGTAAGAAAGACTATTATTATCAACGGTGCCCTTAATGCGAAGATTGTTGGTCAAAAAGCCCATACTATTGCTGCTTTAGCAGGCGTTACTGTTCCTGAAGAAACTAAAATTCTTATCGGTGAAGTAACATCTGTAGACCTCTCAGAAGAATTTGCTCATGAAAAGTTATCACCTGTCCTTGCAATGTACAAGGCAGAAGATTTTGAAGATGCTCTTTCAAAAGCTGAACACCTGATTGCAGATGGTGGATTTGGTCATACATCATCTCTTTATATTAATGTTGAAACACAGGCAGACAAGATTGCTGAATTCTCTGAAAGAATGAAGACATGCCGCTGCCTTATCAATACACCTTCATCTCACGGTGGAATCGGTGACCTCTACAACTTTAAGATGGCTCCTTCTCTTACACTTGGATGCGGCTCTTGGGGCGGAAACTCAGTATCTGAGAACGTTGGAGTAAAACATCTGCTTAATGTAAAGACTGTCGCTGAGAGGAGAGAGAATATGCTTTGGTTTAGAGCACCTGAGAAGGTTTACTTTAAGAAGGGCTGCTTACCTGTTGCCCTTGATGAACTTGGAACTGTAATGGGTAAGAAGAAAGCATTTATCGTTACTGACCAGTTCCTTTATAAGAATGGTTATACCAAATGTGTCACAGATAAGTTAGATTCTTTAGGAATCATGCATACTACTTTCTATAATGTAGCACCAGATCCAACACTTGCATGTGCTAAAGAAGGTACAGCTGCTATGAGACTTTTCGAACCTGATGTAATCATCGCAATTGGTGGTGGTTCTGCAATGGATGCTGCCAAGATTATGTGGGTTATGTACGAACATCCTGAGGCAGACTTCCTTGATATGGCTATGCGTTTCATGGATATCAGAAAGAGAATATACACATTCCCTAAGATGGGTGAGAAAGCTTACTTTGTCGCTATCTCAACATCTTCTGGAACAGGTTCAGAGGTAACTCCTTTTGCAGTTATTACCGATGAAACAACCGGTCAGAAATATCCACTTGCTGACTATGAATTACTTCCTAAGATGGCTATTATCGATGCTGACATGCATATGAATCAGCCTAAGGGACTTACAGCAGCTTCTGGTATTGATGCACTTACACATGCACTTGAAGCATACGCTTCCATTATGGCAACAGAATATACAGATGGTCTTGCATTACAGGCTATGAAGAATATATTTGAATATCTTCCAGCAGCTTATGAATTAGGTGCACATGATGCAGTTGCAAGAGAAAAGATGGCAACAGCTTCTACTATGGCTGGTATGGCTTTTGCTAATGCTTTCCTTGGAGTGTGCCACTCACTTGCACATAAACTGGGTGCATATCACCACCTTCCACACGGAATTGCTAATGCCCTTCTTATCACTGATGTAATGAGATTCAATGCTGCAGAGGTTCCAACCAAGATGGGAACATTCTCACAGTATAAGTATCCACATTGCAAAGCACGTTATGTTGAGTGTGCTGACTTCCTTGGAATTCAGGGTAAAGATGATGATGAGAAATTTGAAAACCTCATCAAGGCTATTGAAGAATTAAAGGCAAAGGTAGGAATTAAGAAAACTATTGCAGATTATGGTGTTAAAGAGGAAGACTTCCTTGCAACTCTTGATGAGATGACAGAAGCTGCATTTGATGACCAGTGTACTGGTGCTAACCCAAGATATCCTCTTATGAGTGAAATGAAAGCCATGTACTTAAAGGCTTACTATGGTAAATAATCATCATTATTATTTTAAGAAAGGAAGACATGTCATATGAAAAAATATTTAGCAAAATCTAAGTTAAAATCAGTATATGTAGAGAATGGCAAAGCTACTAAGGTCTTTGCCAAGACCTACAACAAATCAGATGTTTTATATGAAGCTCTTAATACTTCTAGAGTTGAAGACGCAGGCGTTAATATTCCAAAGCTTTTAGAGGTTGCTGTTACTGACGGTAAATGGTCTATCACAAGTGAATATGTTGAAGGTCCTACTCTTACACAATTAATTGAAAAATACCCTGACAAGGCTGATGATTATATTAAGAAAATGGTTGAATACCAGATATCTTTCCAGAAGAAGTCTAACCCACTTCTTCTGGTATTAAAGGATAAAATGAACCGCCAGATTAACTCTATTGAAGAACTTGATAACAGCGTTAAGTATGAACTTCTTACAAGGCTTAATTCCATGAAGAATCATACTAAGCTTTGTCACGGAGATTATTGTCCTGATAATATTATTGTTACTGCTGATGCCAAGGGAAATATCAAAGAAATCACAGCAGTTGACTGGGTACATGCTACACAGGGTAATGCATCTGCCGATATTGCGAATACATTTTTACTTCTCAAATTACAGTTTGGTGACAAGAGTGATATTCCTGAAAAGTACATAAGTGCTTTCTGTGAATTAACTAACACAAAACGTTCATATGTTAATGAATGGCTTCCATTAGTTGCAGCAGCAAGACTTACTAAGAATAAAGGAGAAGAAAAAGAACTTCTTAATCAGTGGATAAATGTTGTAGATTTCCAGTAAAAGTTTTCCACATACCAATATAAACAAGGTTTTCCACATTAAAATACTGGTTTTTAACAGCATTTTAATGGATTTCCCACAGTATCAACACACTTATCCACAAAATTTGTGGATAACATAAAACAAATGTGGATAAAACATATTCATTTGATATGTTTTATCCACATTTTTAATAATATCTATTTAGTATTCATATTACTTAACTGGTACTAATTCTGTCTTACCACCCATGTACATACGAAGAGCTTCTGGAATAAGAACTCTTCCATCTGCCTGAAGGTTATTCTCAAGGAAAGCAATAAGCATTCTTGGAGGTGCAACACATGTGTTGTTAAGCGTATGTGCAAAGTACTTGTTCTTGTCCTTACCCTGAACTCTTATCTTAAGTCTTCTTGCCTGAGCATCTCCTAAATTAGAACATGAACCAACCTCGAAGTACTTCTTCTGTCTTGGTGACCATGCTTCAACATCAATAGACTTAACCTTAAGGTCAGCTAAATCTCCTGAACAGCACTCAAGTGTTCTTACTGGAATATCCATTGTTCTGAAGAAATCTACTGTATTCTGCCATAATTTATCAAACCACATCTTGCTATCTTCTGGTTTGCATACAACAATCATTTCCTGCTTCTCGAACTGGTGGATTCTATATACACCTCTTTCCTCGATACCATGTGCACCCTTCTCCTTTCTGAAACATGGAGAATAGCTTGTAAGTGTCTTAGGAAGCTCTTCCTCAGGTGTAATTGTGTCAATAAACTTACCAATCATTGAATGTTCGCTTGTTCCAATAAGGTAAAGATCTTCACCTTCTATCTTATACATCATGGCATCCATTTCATCAAAGCTCATAACACCGGTAACTACATTACTTCTGATCATATAAGGAGGAATACAGTATGTGAACCCTCTGTCAATCATGAAATCTCTTGCATATGAGATAATTGCTGAATGAAGTCTTGCAATATCTCCCATAAGGTAATAAAAACCATTACCAGCAACCTTACCAGCTGCATCCATATCGATTCCGTTGAATCTTTCCATAATATCTGTATGATATGGTACTTCAAAATCAGGAACTACAGGCTCACCAAACTTCTCAATTTCAACATTCTCGCTGTCATCTTTTCCGATTGGTACACTAGGATCTATGATGTTAGGAATAGTCATCATAATCTTATTAACCTTTTCATTAAGTTCCTTTTCAGAAGCCTCTAATTCAGCAAGTTTTGCTGCATCTGCACTTACCTGTGCCTTAACTGCCTCTGCCTCTTCCTTCTTTCCCTGTCCCATTAGAGCACCTATCTGCTTAGAAAGCTTGTTCCTGTTTGCTCTTAATTCATCAGCTTCTGTCTGTGTTGCACGAGCTTTAGCATCAAGCTCAATTACTTCATCTACAAGTGGAAGCTTTCTGTCCTGAAATTTATTCTTAATATTCTGTTTTACAATATCCGGGTTTTCTCTGACAAATTTTAAATCTAACATTACTCCTCATTTCCGTGTCCTATCATTGACACTATTTTATCAAATTTACCAAATGCTATTATGCACCTTTTTCTGTATATTTTCAATTACATTTTGTCTTTCTGCATTAAATCGTTAATTTCTTTACTTAATTCTTCGTCTCCCATACGTCCGACCAGTGCCTGCTTAACAGCTTTCTCCTCTTCTTTACCAAGTTCAATATAAGACTTTCCATTAACTATTTCCTTAATATAAGCAAAACAGCCATCATTGCTGTGCATTACATTTACAACGTATCCATTGTCTTTCTTATCAAGCATACATAGCGCAAAGCTTAACTTTCCACCCATTTCATGGAATGCATCATACTTATTAACACCAACCTTCTGGAATGTAAACTGCATCTTTTCATATATGTCCTTAATAGCTTCTGTATTATCTTCACTTGTCTTCTGAAGATTGATAATGTCATCGGTATATTTTCTGACCATTTTCTCCATGCTCTTTCCATCAGAGCCTTCCATCATCATCTCATACTTTTTCGTCATAGCACAAGCCTTGCATATTGCAACAATTGCAAGAACTATTGCTGCAATTGTTATTACAAGCAGACCTATAACTACATAAAGTGTGTCCACTTTAAATAATCCAAATACATCTAACATAATTTTTCCTTTCTGTATATTAGCTTATTAATATATTATTAAATTAGTTATATAGTATACATTATATATATACTTAATTATTCATTAATTTTCTTTAACATATCATATATTCTTTCAAGCTCTGCCTGTGAATAATACTGAATTTCAATTTTACCCTTGTTATTATTCTTATTTTTGATAACTACTTGTGTACCCATGATTTTCTTCAATTTTTCTTCAAAATCTCTATATACAAAATCATTTTCTGGCTTTGTCTTTTCCACAGATTTATCTAACTTATCAATATTTTTAACAAGTTTTTCAACATCTCGCACATTGAGTTTTTCGTCAAATATCTTCTGTGCAACCATGTATTGTTTTTCTTTATCTTCAATACTAATAATTGCTCTTGCATGACCACTACTTAATTTTCCTTCGATTACCATTTCCTGAACTCTTTCATCAAGCTTTAATAATCTCAACGAATTTGTAATTGCGGTTCTTGATTTTGCCACCTTTTCTGCAACTTCATCCTGTTTTAATCTATAATCTTTAATAAGCTGCTGATATGCAAGTGCTTCTTCTATTGGATTAAGATCTTCTCTCTGTATATTCTCAATAAGAGCTATCTCCATAACCTCCTGTGATGAATAGTCCTTAATAATAACCGGTACTTCTTTAACACCCGCAAGTCTTGCAGCTCTGAATCTTCTTTCACCAGCTATAATCTGATAATTTTTATCCATCTTTTTAACAAGAAGTGGCTGTAACACTCCATACTGTTTTATTGATTCTGAAAGTTCTATAAGTGCATCCTCATCAAATGCTTTTCTTGGCTGATTCTTGTTAGGCTCAATCTGAGAAATCTTTAATTTAGTTTCTGCCGGAACCGGAACTTCTTTAACAACCTCTTTTACCACTTCCTTAACAACTACTTTCTGATCATTAGTATCTTCTTCCTGAAACAGATTACCAATGCCTTTTCCCAATCCTCTTGATTTACTTGTTTTAGTGTTCTTTGTTGGCATACTATTACAATCCTCCATTATATTTATTCTTCTCTTCCCATTACTTCTTCCGCTAATAACCTGTAACTTTCTGCACCAGTAGACTTTGGATCATATAGATTTATTGGTAGTCCGTGACTTGGTGCTTCTGCCAGACGAATATTTCTTGGTATAATTGTTTTGTAAATATTTTGTTTAAGATTATCCTTAACATTTTCGACTACTTGTAATGACAGATTTGTTCTTGAATCATACATTGTAAATACCACACCTTCAAGTTCAAGTTGTGGATTTAGTTTTTTCTTTACAAGATTAATCGTATGTATAAGCTGTGTTAATCCCTCTAATGCATAATATTCACATTGAATTGGAACCAGAACAGTATCAGCTGCCGTCATTGCATTAACAGTAAGCATACTTAATGAAGGAGGACAATCAAGTATAATATAATCATATCTGTCTCTTACTTCTAATATACTTTCTTTTAAAATATACTCTCTATTATCTACGTCAATTAAATCAATCTCTGCACCTGCAAGATTCACATTAGATGGAAGTATATCAAGATTATCAATTATATTTTCTACTATTGCATCTTTAATATTACATTCTCCCAATAATACCTCATAAACTGTTTTTTCAATGTCTGTCTTAGATAATCCAAAACCACTTGTCGTATTTCCCTGCGGATCAATATCTATTATAAGAATCTTCTGTCCAGCTTCTGCAAGACATGCTGCCAAATTTATAGCTGTTGTTGTTTTACCAACTCCACCTTTCTGATTTGCTATTGCTATTATTCTTCCCACATTACCCTCTTATTCCATATGTTCTATGTTTCACGTGAAACATAATCTCATATCATTTTATTTAATAAATAACTTTTTTATCATTTTTATTATAGCACACATTGTTACAATATGTTATAACAAATTGTATTTTTTATGTTTCACGTGAAACATAAAAAAATGATATATATATTTCTATTTTGAAATATATATATCATCTCATATTTTTGTTCAATCATAATAAGTAATATTAATTGTTAAACTATTTTATACTAATTATATTATTTTTTATTGCAAACACTGCAGCCTGTGTTCTATCAGAAACACCTATTTTCTTAAATATGTTAGATACATGATTTTTTACTGTTCTTTCACTTATATTAAGTGTCAATGCGATTTCTTTATTAAATGCACCAGATGCAATCATTTTCAACACTTCCATCTCTCGTCTTGTAAGATCTGATACTTTTTCTTTTAATACATCTCTTTCTGCAAGACTAGAATTAAGTAATGGCATAAGAGAAGGTTCAATATATGTTTCACCAGAATAAACAGAAAATATAGCTTTCTTTAATGTATCAAAATCAGAATCTTTTAATATAAATCCGTCACATCCAATTTCTAATGCTTTAACCAGATATTCAATTTCATTATGTATTGTAAGTACAATAACCTTGCATAACATTTTTTGTTGTTTCATTATATTAAGAACCTGAATTCCATCCATATTAGGCATATTAATATCCAATAAAACAATATCAGGTTTTGTCTTATTAGTAAGATTGAGACATTCATACCCATCTCCTGCTTCTGCCACAACATTTATCTCTGAATCAGTTTCTAAAAGTTGTTTTAAACCTTCTCTTACCATTCTATGGTCATCAGCTAATAATATATTAACCGCCATAATTACACCCCTCTCTTACCAAACTGGTATTTCTATAAAAAAATCCGAACCATTATCATATATATATTTAATATTTCCATTTAATAATGCAACTCGTTCTTTTAACATTGTTAATCCAAATCCAGAATTTTTATTTCTATCATAAACAGTATTATAATAATCAAATCCTTTTCCATTATCCTTAAATTCAATAATAACATTGTTATCTTTAAGAGTAACGTTAATTATAATTTCTGTCCCGTTAGAATATTTAATTGCATTACTATTTAATTCATTTATAATTCGAAGTATTGATATAATAAGATTTGAATCGATACTTAATTCATCATCAAAATTAATTGATGAATAATATGTAATTACATTACTTTCTCTATTAAATTTATCAATCATATTCATAATAGCATTCTTAAATCCAAGATCATCAACACTCATTGGTCTTAATTCATATATTATATTTCTCAATTCATTAATTGATTCTTTTATCAATACAACTGAATTGTTAATTTCGAGTTTTGATCTTGTAATATCAGTATTAATAATTTGAGATATAAATTCCTGTTTATGTATTAACGCTGTAAGATTCTGCACAACACTGTCATGAATATCTCTTGATATACGTTTTCGGTCAAGTTCAATAAAATCAATTAGTTTGACATTATCATGTATAGAATCACTCATTGTTTCACGTGAAACATTGGAATCATCATCTCTTAAAATATTAATAAGTTCTTCAATTTTAGTTTCAACATCTTTTTTCTGATTATTCAAAAAATTAATTTTATTATTCAATTCATATTTTGAATCCTGTAATGTTTGTAACCTAATATTATCAGTTTGTTTTAATGAAATCAATGAATGAAATATATCTTCTGACCAGTCTTTTTCTTTATTTAACTTAATAAGATTCTTATCAACAGTTTTTAGCTCAATCTCTGTTGAATGAATTTCATTAGTAATATCATATAATTTTTTCTTATAACAATTTAATTCATTTTCAACATACTGTTTACATAAATTTGACATTATATTACTAACTCCATTCTCAGTTTGTATATTATTAATCAACATTAAATATTATATAAATACTTTATTTATTACCCTTAAAATAATAATTCATAATAAGATATTTCAGAAACTTTTAAGATGATAATACTCTATTAATTACAATAAATAAAGTACTTTTTTACGATAAAGTACTAATTTATATAAAAACATCTTAAAAAGTTCTAATAATTTGTATTTCAGATGATACATTAACATAAATTAATGATTGCCACACACAAAATAATGGAATATAATAATTTTATCTAAAAGTGCGTTAGAACATTTTCTTTCGGAAATTTCAGGAGGCATCTATTATGAATAAATGGCAAAAAATAGGACTGGCAGTAGGTATGGGAACTGCTGTTATTACTACTACACACCTGATTAACAGCATAATATTCAAATTATCTACCGCTAATAATTATACAGGTAAAAGAATAAGAAGCAATTATCAGTGGAAGTTCGGCAATATTGCATATATAACTGCCGGCTCAGGTTCTCCACTTTTACTTATACACGATCTTAATTCTTACAGTTCAAGCTACGAATGGGAACAGACTATAAACAGTTTTGCTAAGAATCACAAGGTTTACGCTATTGATTTATTGGGATGTGGTCATTCTGATAAACCTAATCTTACTTATACAACATTTATGTATACACAGCTTATCAATGATTTCGTGCTCAATGTTATTCGTTCCAAAACTGATGTTGTTGCTACAGCAGGCTCAACACCAATTGTGATAATGGCTGCATTTAATAATCATGCACTGTTTAATAAGATTATTCTTGTTTCTCCTTTATCAGTTGAAGATGCTCTTAAAGGGCCTGATAACTTAAGTGGAATAAGAAGACACATTTTAAATGTGCCTGTTATTGGAACTTCTGTATACAACATTCTGTTTAACAGACCATCTCTTAGAAAGCTTCTTTCAAAAAATTTTATAGATGGAAGAATTCCGGCTGATTATATCAATGCATGCCATGAGAATGCACATCTTGGTGATGCTTCAGCCAAATATCTGTTTATCAGCACTGAATGTAACTTTACTACTGTTACTATCTCAAAAGCACTTTCTGAGCTTGATAACTGTATATACATGATTAACGGTATGCACAATAATAATGACGTTATTGATGAATATATCCACATCAATCCAGCAATTGAAAATGTTATGATTCAGGATGCCAAGAAGCTTCCACAGGTTGAACAGCCGGCTGAATTCGTAAGACAGGCTGAGATTTTTCTTAATTAGTTACCCCTTATGAGATATTTTCATGAAATCCTGATAATCAACAGTTAACCAAAAATAAACCCATATTATCCACATTATATGATTAGAAAATCATTATATTGTGTATAATATGGGTTTTGTTTATAATATAAGAAATATAGTTGATGTCGGTAAGTGGAATCCATTTTTTTATTTAATTATTTTTTATTACTTTTTATTTCATTAGTATTTACCCCATTTAGAAAATGCATAATCTAATGCATCATCCTGTATATACAATTCATTACAAGTTATATCTCCTGAAACACCACGCACTCCATCAGATTTTGAACAACTAAACATCCCATTATATCCTGAATAGGCATATACATTTCTTGCTATTGTTGATGAACATCTAAGAACTCCATAACAATATATATCACCATTAATAGTTATATTATCAAATTCTACCACACCACTATATGTAATATATACATCATTATTAATTGTTTTTCCACTAAGTGAAGTATCACCTGATAATATTAATACATCTTCCTCTTGGGTACTAGGTTTTGTATTAGGCTCTGTATTAGTTTCTGTATTTGCTTCTGTAGGACCAAATTTATTATCATTATCTGTGGGCTGTTCTATTTTATTTTCTGTTGAGTGTTCTATTGATGTTTCTTCAGTTTGTACATGTGTAACATCAATATTATTTATTTCTGCTCTTGTTACTTCATCTCTTGCGACTGTTATTATCTTTTCTTCATGTTTTGCTGTTTCAATTTCTTTTTTTACATCATCTGAAGCTACTATGTCAGACTGATTATTACCATCTGTATTTTCAATAGCATCTGTTACTGTATTTCCAATACTCACTTTTATTTCTGTACCATCTGCTTTTATAAGTGTTCCTTCATCCTTTACAGATACATTACTTACTAATATCCTTCCATCGGTTATTGTTGCTTTACCTATAAATGTCACTTTATTACCATTTACATCTGCTACTTCAATAGTTGCATCCCCTGTTTCACTGGCAATTGCTTTACCTTCAAGTGTATATGTATTCCCATGTTCATCTGTATAATTGAATGTAACAAGACTTGTATTTGTAAGTTCCTTAGTTGCATTACTTTCAGCTTCTGAACTTACAGTTGTTTTGGTATATGTTATATTATTTGCTGTCTTTTTGCCACAACCTGCTTGCACAAGCAATGTTGCGATTAGTGTTATTAGTAAAGTTGTTTTTAATAAATTTTTTCTAATCATGATATACTATCCTCTCTTTCGTAATTTATCTCACAATTAAAATATTGTTTTTTTACACACTTTAACATAATGCCTTTGTAGCGTTGCGTTGTTATTACTGATGAGTGTTGAAGAAGTCGTTGTACAAGTACTATATCATTATCGTTTTTTCATAAATATCAGATGCATAATATTTTCTAAATTAATGAGTTCCTATATCTTCAATTCTGATTCCAAGATTAGCTTCCAATGTTAAAATGGTTGCAATTCTTATATTGGATCTGAATCCTACACCACCGGAGTACATAGTTTGAATAATTTCTATAATCTTATTTTCAGTTAATGCTAGAGTTGTTTAGCCATATATACCTCTTTTTTGTTAGTATATTAAAATTATATCATAGAAAATGGCTTAAATACAAATGAAAAACAGTTCATATAATAATACTACTTATATGAACTGTTTTTATATTGCAAAGGTTCCACCAAACCACATACCAAATAAAAAAATAATCCATATCTCCCATTTTTTTATCTGAAATAAATTTTTGCTTATGATAGCAGCAAATTTCGGATTGATTATAATGCCAAAAATAAAATATGTGATTATTAATTTTACATTTCTTTCAGCTGTAATCTCGTAAATTGCACATATTAGCAATACTACTGACATTATCCAAAAAGAATATATTGTGTAATATGTTTAATGTTTTTTTCAGAATTTCTAAATAATTAAAAGACTTAACTTTACCATAAAATCTTTTTCTTCGTTCCCTATAATATTGTTTTTTTACATGTCGTTGAGCATCAATCTCTTGCTTTTTTACTTCCGCAGCGTATTTTATCTTATTCTTATTAATTTGCTCTTGTCTTTCATATTCGCGATTTTTTTCTTCTCTGATGCGTTTTTCTTCTGCCTTAACTATTCTCTTTTGTTCGCGCTTAAATTCCTTATCTAGTTGTTTTTCTTGCTGGCGTCTTTCATATTCATATATTTTTTCTTTTCTTGCAAATTTTCTTCCCGTCTTGGCTATTCTTCTCTGTTCACGATTTTGCTCTTCTTGATACTTGTAGTTATTTGTATTTTGATAAGCATCATAATTGCAATCTGTGTTTTCGTTATATTGTTGATTATCACGCTGTTGTCTTCTTTTTTCTTCAGCATTTCTCATGTGCTGTTCTTTTTTATATTTTTCTGATATGCTATTGAGCGCATTTTTCATTAGTTTTTGAAGTTCTGTTCTTTCCCATAATTGGACATTTAATTTTGCAGCTGTATTTTTTGCATTTCTTGTAAATGAAGATGTTGTCAACACTACTGCTATATCTGCTTTGTAATAATCTTTTCCTGTATATACCTGTTGTATGGCAGCTATCCCCAGTGAAGATTTATACCTTTTGCATTGAATGGCATATTTTTTATTGTTTTTGCAAGCAATTACATCTACACCATAATCTCCTCAAGCCTGAGTCTTTTTGACATCCTTAAAGCCATTTTCCTTTAATATGTCGCATGTAAATTCTTCAAACTCAAGACCATCCATTGTCCATACTCTATCCATTTTTGCTTTGAATTTTTGATACTTATCATGTTGTACTCTTTTAAACATATTTCTTCCTGTTACTTATGATAATACTTATACCTACTGTTTTTACTGTTCTTATTTAATAAAGTGTTCAAATGGAAGATTTCTTTCATATACTAAATTATTTTTTATTTAATAACTGTATAGAACACCAATTATTAGGTTTCATATCATTTCGAATAGCATTATAAACTACTAAAGTAGCTTTTATATTTTCCAAACTAATGTGTCATACTCTATATTATATCTATTTATATCTACGCAACTGGTTCTTTAGAAGGAAGTCCCGCTTTTCTTGGAAACTTTCCAGATGTAGGCTTAATCTTCTTGATATATACTAAAGAACGGTCAATATCAGTACCAGGAAGCTGGAATTTCTTCACTTCTTCTATCGTTCCGCCAAGAACACTGACTGCTTTCTTAGCATTTACTAATTCTTCATCAATATCTCCTGACTTATATGCCACAAAATATCCACCAACCTTTACGAATGGAAGGTTATATTCCACAAGAGTTGCTAAGTTAGCAACAGCACGAGAAACACTTACATCAAAATGTTCTCTTAAGTCATTATTTCTTCCACCATCCTCTGCTCTTGAATGAACTGTTTCTATTCCTGTAAGTCCAAGTTCTTCTATTACCTGATTAAGAAACTTTACTCTTTTATTAAGTGAATCAAGCAGAACTACATTAATCTGTGGATGTGCTATTTTTAACGGAAGCCCCGGAAAACCAGCACCTGTTCCAACATCAATAAGAGAAATCTCTTTCTTTTTATGTCCGATTTTTTCAATATCTAACACGAGACTGTCAACATAATGCTTTAAAAGAACTTCTTCGTAATCTGTAATTCCAGTAAGATTCATAAAGCTATTCCATTCAACCAGCAGCTTATAATACATATCAAACTGCTCGTACTGTCTGTCTGTAAGCTCAATACCTATAGAATTCAGATTATTCTTAAATGTTTCATTTATCATACATTTCTCCTTATCAATGATTAATGCTTTCTTCTAAGAGACTCCAGGTAAACAAGAAGCACTGATATATCAGCAGGCGAAACACCTGATATTCTTGAAGCCTGTCCAATTGAACGAGGTCTGAATTTATCAAGCTTCTGCATAGCCTCTTTTCTTAATCCGCTTATTTCTAAGTAATCAAGGCCGTCTGGTATAAGCTTATTTTCAAGCTTTTTAAAATGTTCAACCTGTCTTAACTGTCTGTCTATATATCCCTCGTATTTCAGATTAATATTAACCTGCTCACATACATCATAAGGCAACTCTGGTCTGTGCTTATCAATTGGAGCAAGAACATCATATGAAAGCTCCGGTCTTCTTATAAGTTCTGCAAGTGTAGCACCTGTTGTAAGCTCTGTACTTCCGTTATCTGTAAGTACCTTCTGTACTTCACTTCCAGTTCCTATATTAACTGACTTAACACGCTCAATTTCTTCATCTATAAGCTGAATCTTGCGGGTAAGGCGGTTCATTCTTTCTTCGCTTATAAGTCCAACTCTGTAACCATATTTAGTAAGTCTTATATCTGCATTATCCTGTCTTAATATAAGTCTGTACTCTGCACGGCTTGTCATCATTCTGTAAGGCTCTGCTGTCTCCTTAGTTACAAGGTCATCTATAAGAACACCTATATAACTTTCTGAACGGTCAAGTATAAGTGGTTCTTCCTTCTTAACGAAAAGTGCCGCATTAATACCCGCGACAATTCCCTGTGCAGCGGCTTCCTCATATCCTGAGCTTCCGTTAAACTGTCCACCAGCAAATAATCCTTCAATCTTCTTGAATTCAAGAGAAGACTTTAACTGAACAGCGTTAATACAGTCATACTCAATAGCATAAGCATTTCTTACGATTCGAACATTCTCAAGACCAGGAACTGTTCTATACATTGCATACTGCACATCCTCAGGCATTGAACTGCTCATTCCACCAAGATACATTTCATTAGTATACAAGCCCTCTGGCTCAATGAATACCTGATGTCTGTCTTTGTCTGCAAATCTTACAACCTTATCCTCAATTGATGGACAGTATCTTGGGCCTGTTCCGTGGATATCTCCTGAATAAAGAGGTGAACGATCAAGATTATCCATAATAATCTTGTGTGTCTCTTCATTAGTATATGTAAGCCAGCAGCTTACCTGATCTTTCTGTATGCTCTCAGGGTCTGTTTCAAATGAAAATGGCACAACTCTCTTATCACCGAACTGCTCTGTCATCTTAGAAAAATCCACTGACCTTTTATCAACTCTGGCAGGTGTACCTGTCTTGAATCTTCTCACTTCAATTCCATTATCAATAAGTGACTGTGTAAGATGATTGGCAGCCTGTAATCCGTTAGGACCTGTATGATAACTTACATCACCATATATACATCTTGCCTTAAGATATACTCCTGTACATAAAACAACTGCCTTAGCTATGTATTCTGCACCCGAAACAGTCTTTACACCACCAATTTTTCCATCATTAACAATAATCTCTGAAACCTCTGCCTGTCTTATATGCAGATGCTCAGTATTCTCAAGCACATTTCTCATTCTTCTGCTGTAATCGGACTTGTCAGCCTGTGCACGGAGTGAATGAACCGCAGGGCCTTTTGATGCATTTAACATCTTTGACTGTATAAATGTAGCATCTATATTCTTTCCCATCTCGCCACCAAGAGCATCTATTTCTCTTACAAGATGTCCCTTAGAACTTCCTCCTATATTAGGATTACAAGGCATCATTGCTATACTTTCAACGCTTACTGTAAATATAATTGTTTCAAGTCCCATTCTTGCAGCAGCAAGGGCAGCCTCACAACCTGCGTGACCAGCACCTACTACAACTACATCATATTCTTCTCTAATATTAGGCATATTACTTCTCCTTATCAACCTGCATTACTTACCCATACAGAACTTTGAAAAAATTCTGTTGGCAAGATCATCTTCAATCTCCTCTCCTATTATAAGACCAAGATTCTCATATGCAGCCATTAAATCAATAGTAAGGAAATCTTCACTTACCATGTTATCAATTCCATCAAGTACAAGCTTTAAGCTGTTCTCAGCCTTCTTTAAAAGTTCTTTATGTCTTGTACTTGTAATATATACATCTTCATTGAACTTAACTTCACCATTAAAGAACATATTCTTAACAGTTTCCTCAAGTTCTTCAATTCCTGTCTCCTGCTTTGCAGATATAGTAACTGTCTCACAATTCATTATTTTCTTAATATCTTCTGCTGTTGTAACCTGTGCAAGATCAGCTTTATTAAGTATTACAAGAACCTTCTTATCCTTGATAAGTTCCATAATCTCATAATCATTATCATCAAGTACTCTTGAAGAATCAACTACATATATTACAAGATCAGCGATTTCTGCAAGCTTCTTAGCCTTATTAACACCAATGCTTTCAACAACATCATCAGTTTTTCTGATTCCTGCAGTATCAATAAGATTAAGAGTAATTCCAGACAGATTAATCATTTCTTCAAGAGTATCTCTCGTAGTTCCTTCTATATCAGTAACAATTGCTCTCTCTTCTCTTGCAAGTACATTAAGCAGGCTTGACTTTCCTGCATTAGTTTTCCCCAAAATGACTGTACGCACGCCATCATGCATGATTCTGCCATTATCGCATGTTTTTAACAAGTTATCCACATTATTAAGACAGTTTTCCACATCATTTTTAAGGTTATCTACATTAGCATCTATATCAAAATGTTCTGGATCATCAAGAGCAGCCTCAATAAATGCAACATTATTCAATATTATCTCTCTTATATTCTTAATCTTTTCAGATAACTTACCATCTAACTGATTAACAGATGACTTCAGAGCATAATCATTCTTTGCATTAATAATATCAATAACAGCCTCCGCCTGTGACAGGTCAATTCTTCCATTAAGAAATGCTCTCTTTGTAAATTCACCAGGCTCTGCAAGCCTTGCACCAGCGTTAAGTACCGCCTCTAACACCTTCTTAGTAACAAGAATACCGCCATGACAGTCAATCTCAACAATATTCTCTCTTGTATAAGTGTTAGGAGCTTTCATTACAATTACAAGTGCTTCATCAATTTCATTACCGTTATCACATATATTTCCAAAATGTACCGTATGACTCTGTACATTTGCAAGCTTAATATTCTTTTTTGACTTAAAAACTTTATCTCCAATAATAATTGCATCAGGACCGCTTATTCTTACAATACTAATTCCACCGCTTGACACTGTACTTGTAGATATAGCTGCTATTGTATCCTCCATTTCCATCCTCCATATAAAAAATGCTGTGATAATAATACCACAGCATTTAATAAAATCATATATCTAATTATCTGTTATATCTGTTATTATTCTCTCTTTCAAGATAAACAACAACATGTCTGAAAGGTTCTTCACCCTCACTTCTTGTAGAAACAAACTTATCTGCCTGAAGTGCTGAATGGATAATTCTTCTTTCATATGGGTTCATAGGCTCAAGTGAAACAGGTCTTCTGCTTCTCTTAACCTTGTATGCAATGTTCTTAGCAAGTGACTCAAGAGTTTCTTTTCTTCTCTTTCTATAGTTCTCTGTATCTAATTTAACTCTTACATACTTCTCACTGTTCTTGTTAATTACAAGACTTGTAAGATACTGGATAGAATCAAGTGTCTGTCCTCTCTTACCGATAAGAACACCCATGTTATCTCCAGAAAGATCTACATTAACGCTATTTTCTTCATCGTCAAATGTAATATCAGCCTTAACTTCCATGCTCATAGCACCAAACATATTATTAAGGAATTCTTTAATATCCTTCTTAATAACTTCCTTCTGTTCTGCTGTAAATGGCTCTTCCTTAGGCTGTGGCTGTGCTTCAACCTTAGGTGCTTCCTTAACTTCTGCATTCTTGTGATTATCAGCAGGCTTGTGTTCCTTTTTGAACTCTTTCTTAGGTTCAGACTTAAATTCCTTCTTAGGTTCTGCTTTCTTGAAATCATCTGCCTTCTTTTCGAATTTTTTTTCTGCATGAACAGGTGCTTCTGACTTTTTAGGAGTCTCAACAGAATTAACTTCTGGTTCTTCCTGTTTTTCTCTTGCTTTAATCTTAGCAGGCTTAGAATTAAATATTCCTAAAAATCCTGAATTACCTTTGTCTATAACTTCATAATCAAGCTTATCACTTGGAATACCAAGCTTAGTGCAGGCATTAGTTATAGCTTCTTCAACAGATTTTCCTGTAACTTCAATATATTCCATTACTTAACCCTCTCTATTTTCTTTTATCGTTGACCTCATTGTATCTTGATACCATACCAACCTTATCAGCAAGACTTCCTGGTTTAGCTGCCTTACCGCTTGCTGCTGCGGCTTCCTTTAATTCCTGTATCTTCTTATCGTTAGCTTCTTTTCTTTCCTGAAGCTTCTTTGCTCTGTCAGCACTTGAAGAAGCAGAAGAATTCTTATTATTATTCACATTCTTAGTACTTACAGAAGCACCTTTAACGATAGTTTCTGCTGGAAGTCCCTTCTTGGCTCTCTTCTTGTTACGCTTTTCAACATTCTTTTCTACAATCTTATCTGTTCCAATCTTATCATAATATCTGTTAATGAAGATTGTCTGAATTGTCTGTATAACAGCTGTTGCAATCCAGTAAACACCAAGACCTGAAGGAAGACTTATTGCAAGAAATGCTGACATAAGTGGCATGAAATAAGTCATCATCTTCATAGATGCTGCTGCTGGATTATCACTGTCAGGCTGCTCCATGCCAGCCTGTGAAACCTTAACAGATATAAACTGTGTAACGCCTGCAAGAATTGGAATTAATATAGCTATATGAAGACCAAAACCTGGATTCTGAGACATGTTAACGCCTAAGAAAGTATTCATATGGTTAATCTTATCAAGATTCTGTGTAATCATATCAGAAAATGCTGGAAATGCTTCTTTTAACTTTGTCCACTGGTCTGCAGTGAATGAATTAAGTGTTGTTACAGCTGTGCTTGTATTGCTCCAGTCAACAGTCTTTCCGTATATCTCATTAAGAGTATCAGCATATCCTGAAACAGATGAGATACCATCAGCACCATTAAGTCCAAGTATATTAAGGAAAAGTACCTTAATCTGTGAAATATAAAGTGGTATCTGCTGGAATACTCTGTAAAGTGCAAAAAGAATAGGCATCTGGATAAGAAGCTGCACACAGCTTCCCCACTGTGAAACACCATATTTTTCATAAACAGCCTTAGTTTCTGCCTGCATCTTCTGCATAGCTACTGTATCACTGTTCTTTCCCTTATACTTCTCCTGAATAGCCTTTATCTCCGGGTTCATAACTGACTGTAACTTAGTCATCTTCTGCTGCTTAATCTGTAATGGTAGCATTAACATTTTAACAAGCAGAGTAAAAATAATGATTGCTATTGCAATATTACCAATTCCTATTGCATTAAGACCCATGAAAAGGATGTCTAAAATGTAACCAAGTAACTGTGCAATTGGCTTAATAATACTCAAATTGTCACCTCCGCATAATATAGCACTATCCAAATATTCAGTTGTTTATTGCTTTTTTCTTTTCCCATATCTGCCTACTGGCACAGGATCAAAGCCATAAGCGTTCTTATTAAATGGATTGCACCTTAATATTCTTTTAAGTGCCAACCACCCACCTAAGAAAACTCCATACATTTCAATAGCTTCAATTGCGTATTGCGAACATGTTGGAATAAAGCTGCAGTATTTTCCTCCTTTATAAGGAGATATTGCGAGCTGGTATAATCTTATCATCTTAAGAACTATGAACTTGCCCGCATTCTTTAACTTAATCTTTATATCCTTCATATTAACCGCCTATTTAATTCTGCTTATAAAGCTTATGAAGTTTCAATAAATGAATCATTGATTCCTTAGTTTCAAAAAAACCCTTATCTTTCAAACTGGCTCTGGCTACGACAACATAATCATATCCATCGGGTATACAGTCTGTACTAAGGCGGAATGCCTCTCTTATCAGTCTTGCCAGTCTGTGTCGGACAATACTATTCCCGACCTTCTTACTCACAGATACACCTAATCGTTTAGTATCCGTTCCATTCTCAGAAATATACATTATAAGATTCTTGTTAGCAAAAGACTTCTTATTATTGTACACCTTTTTAAATTCCTGATTACTTCTTAATGTTTCAAAATCCTTATATTTCATACCATTCACCATTCTTATTAATTAAAATGTTGCTTAAATTTAATATTAATATAATCTGAAAAAAGCAGATGAGAAACTCCCATCTGCCAACAAAATCAAGAAAATATTAATTAAGCTGAAAGTTTCTTTCTACCCTTAGCTCTTCTTGCTGATAAAACTTTTCTTCCACCTGCAGTACTCATTCTTGATCTGAATCCATGAACCTTAGATCTCTGTCTGTTCTTTGGCTGAAATGTCATCTTCATAGTCTATGCACCTCCTTCATTACCATTGTAGTTTATTATGGTAAGAATATTTTCATATAAAAAATTTCAAAACACAGAACTGATTATATTGTGTAAACATTATAAAGTCAAGAAAAACTTGATAATAACTGTATTTATTTTTATATATACTAATTCTATAAAAAACGCTTTCAACAGGTTTTTCACAATACAGTAATCCGCATAAATAGGACATTTTTAATATTTTTTAATAAGAATATAAAAGAGTTTTCCACAAAATGTTGATAACTTGTGGAAAACTCTTTATAATTACGTTAGTTATTAACGATATTTTTGAAAAAGTGCCTATTTTCGACCTTTTTCGCGTTTATAATATTTTCCACATTCATGTTAATACATTTTTATCCATAAAATTATCCACAGGGCTTAATCTGCCCAAATATTGAAATAATTTTCTAAATGATATATTATATAAAGGAATGTATTTTTATGATTGGACAGGCTAATTAACAAGCCAGAAAGGCCTAGAATTTATGGATGAATTACAGACATTGATTGATAAATGGGATTTAATTCTCTCTACTTTTAAAGAAGAACACGAAATTATTGATGTTTCTTTTAAAACATGGATTAAACCCCTTAAAATATATAAACTTGACGGCAATGTTCTTACTCTTACTTTCTCATCTTTAGAAGATGACGCTTCTACTGATGAAAGGAGCATTGTATATATTGAAAAACGTTACCTCAAGTTTCTTGAAGTTACCGTATGTGAAGTAATGAACAAAGAATATCAGGTAATTATTATGTCATCTGCTGAGAAAAAGGAAGATGAATTAAAGAAAAAGACATCTTCAGTTTCTACTGATAATAGTCTTGCTTCACAGAATCTGAATCCTAATTACACATTTGACACATTTGTAATAGGTACTAATAATAATCTGGCTCACGCAGCATCACTCGCTGTTGCCGAAACACCTGGACAGATATATAACCCTCTGTTCATATACGGAGGTGCCGGACTTGGTAAAACTCATCTTATGCAGGCTATTGCACATTTTATTATTGCAAGTGACCCATCTAAGAAGGTTTTATACGTAACTTCTGAGACATTTACTAATGAACTTATCGAATCGGTTAAGACTAACAAGAACACTGAATTCAGAAATAAATACCGTAATATTGACGTTCTTCTTATTGATGATATTCAATTTATAATAGGAAAGGTTTCTACTCAGGAAGAATTTTTCAATACCTTTAATGACCTTTATCTTTTAGGAAAACAGATTGTTATATCTTCTGATAGACCACCTAAGGAAATGGAAACTCTTCCTGACAGATTAAGAACACGTTTTGAAAGCGGACTTCCGGTAGATATCCAGATTCCTACATATGAAACTAAGATGGCTATTATTAATAAGAAGTCTGAGGCTTTAGGAATTGATTTTCCTTATGAAGTTAAAGATTATGTTGCAACTAATATTACTTCAAGTATCAGGGAGCTTGAGGGAGCGCTTACCAAGCTTTCAGCTTATTCTAAGCTTTCCCACACACCTCTTACTGCAGAGTTTGCTGAGAATACACTTAAGGATCTTATATCTCCTTACTCTAAGAAAGAGATTACACCAGAACTTATAATTGATGTAGTTGCTGAACATTTCCACATTAAGCCTGAAGATATAATATCTCATAAGAGAAGTGCTGATATAGCTTTTCCTAGACATATTGCAATGTATCTGTGCAGGCAGATGACACAGACTCCTCTTGAAGCTATAGGTAAAGCTTTAGGTGGCAGAGATCATTCTACTATATTATATGGTTCAGAAAAGATTGCTAAAGAAACAGCTAATAATGAAACTACCAAGAGCACTATTGATATATTAATAAAGAAGCTTAATCCATCTTAAAAAGTTTTCCACAATGGTTTTAGGATAATTTGTTAATTAGATGTTATTTTTATGTTGAATGTTCTTTATAACTTTTTTTTAGATTTATGTTCATTTTTTTAAACTTTAATTTTTCACATACATTGAACATTAAATTTTGTGTTTTCTAACATGGTTATTATTTTCATATATCCAGTGTTTTTAAGGCTTTACATACTTTTTAACAATTTAACAACCCCTAAGACTACGGCTACGGCATTTATATATTTATATATAGCTCTTCTCCACTACAATTTTATCGAAAGGAAGTTATCAACATGAAATTAGTTTTTACTAAATCTAACTTAAACAAAGCTGTAGGTATCGTAATGAAAGCTGTACCTACAAGAACTACTATGAATATTCTTGAATGTATTCTTATTGATGCTACTACTAATGAAATCAAGTTCACAGGTAACGATATGGAACTTGGCATTGAAACTATAGTAGAAGGTGAAATTATAGAAAAAGGCAAGATTGCCATAGATGCTAAGCTTTTTTCTGAAATTGTAAGAAAGCTGCCTGATAATGATATTACTTTAACTACTGATTCAAATAATAATGCACTTATTACATGTGAAAAAAGTAAGTTTAATATAGCAGGAAAATCCGGAGATGATTTTTCTTACCTTCCGGCTATTATTAAAGATAAGATGATTACACTTTCCCAGTTCCAGTTAAAGGAAGTTATTAATCAGACAATATTCTCTATTGCTATTAATGATAATAATAAAATGATGACAGGTGAACTTTTTGAAGTAAATGAAGGTACACTTAAAGTTGTAGGTCTTGATGGTCACCGAATTGCTATCCGTAATATTAAGCTTGAAGGCAGATCTGATGACGTAAGAGTAGTTATTCCCGGTAAGACTCTTCAGGAAATAAGCAAGATTCTTAATGCTGATGCTGAAAGTTTTGTTAATATTTACTTTACTAACAATCATGTATTATTTGAATTTGACCAGACTCATGTTGTTTCTAGACTTATAGAGGGTGATTATTTTAAGATTAGTCAGATGCTTTCTAACGATTATGAAACTAAAGTATCTATTAATAAAAAAGAATTTCTTGATTCTATTGACAGAGCTAATCTTCTTATAAGAGAAGGAGATAAGAAGCCAATTATTATTAATATATTAAATGGTTTATTACAGGTAAATGTTAACTCTGCAATTGGAGCTCTTAACGAAGATATTGATATTGATAAAGAAGGTAAGGATATTATGATTGGTTTTAATCCTAAGTTCCTTATGGATGCATTAAGGGTTATTGATGATGAAAATGTGACTATGTATTTAGTTAATCATAAATCACCTTGCTTTATCAGAGACAAGGAAGAGAAATATATTTATCTTATACTTCCTGTTAACTTCACAGCTTAACAAGAGAAAGGAAAGTTATGGAAGAAATAATTTTAAGAGATGATTTCATCAAACTTGGACAGGCAATTAAAGCTGCCGGATTAGTTGAATCTGGTGTTGAAGCCAAGATTGTTATTCAGGATGGTGAAGTTAAGGTTAATGGCGTTGTTGAAACACAGCGTGGAAAAAAACTTTTTGGCGGAGAAGTTGTAGAATACAACGGTTCCAGTATTCTTATTAAAAAATAGGTGTTAATGTGATAGTCGAATCTGTTGAGTTAAAGGATTACAGAAATTATGAATTTCTGGATATGAATTTCAATGAGCATGTAAACATAATATATGGTGACAATGCCCAGGGAAAGACTAACATATTAGAATCAATATATATGTGTTCAACTTCTAAGTCACATCGTGGCAGTAAAGACAGAGAAATAGTCAGATTTGGAGAAGATGAATCGCATATTAAACTAAATGTCTTAAAGCATGGTATGAAATACCGCATAGACATGCACCTTAAGAAGAATAAAACCAAGGGTATAGCAGTTAATGGTATTCCTATAAAAAAAGCTGTTGAACTTTTTGGAATTATTAATATTGTTTTCTTTTCTCCGGAAGATCTTAATATTATAAAAAATGGTCCTTCAGAGAGAAGAAGATTTATGGATATGGAACTTAGCCAGCTTGACAAGATATATCTTAGTAACCTTGTTAATTACAACAAAGTACTTAATCAGAGAAACAAGCTTCTCAAAGATATAGCATTTTCACCATCAGAACAGCTGATGCAGACTCTTGATATATGGGACATGCAGCTTGTTAAGTATGGAAGCCTTATTATTAAAGGCAGAAAAAGTTTCATAGAAAAGATTAACACAATAATCAGTGATATTCATTCCAGACTTACTGGTGGTATTGAGAATATTAAAGTATGTTATGTTCCTGATGTTGATGTGAATGATTTCGAAGAAGAAGTAAGAAATTCAAGACAAAAGGATATTAAATACAAGGTTACAGGTAAAGGACCTCATAAGGACGATCTTATATTTTTAATCAATGACAATGATGTGAGAAAATATGGTTCACAGGGACAACAAAGAACAGCTGCACTTTCACTTAAATTATCTGAGATAGAACTTGTGAAACTTGTAATTAAAGATACTCCGGTACTTCTTCTTGATGATGTTTTGTCTGAGTTAGACAGTAACAGACAGAATTTTCTGATAAACAGCATTGGAGATATACAAACGATTGTTACATGCACCGGACTTGAAGAATTTATTAATAACAGAATGAATATCAACAAAATATTTAAAGTAACAGATGGTCATGTAGTTAATGAGAATTAATTACATTTTGCTTTGTAAAACAAGGAGGAATTAAAGTGGCAGATCAGAATGCAGAGAAGAATTATGGTGGAGACCAGATTCAGGTACTCGAAGGTCTTGAAGCTGTAAGAAAAAGACCTGGTATGTATATTGGAAGTACATCAGGAAGAGGACTTCATCATCTTGTGTATGAGATAGTTGATAATGCAATTGACGAAGCTTTAGCAGGTTTTTGTACACATATTGAGGTTATGATTAATAAAGATAACTCTATCACTGTAATTGATAATGGTAGAGGTGTACCTGTTGATATTAATCATAAGACAGGAAGACCTGCCATTGAAGTTGTATATACCGTTCTTCATGCCGGGGGTAAATTCGGTGGTGGAGGATATAAGGTGTCAGGAGGACTTCACGGTGTTGGTGCATCAGTAGTTAATGCTTTGTCTGAATGGCTTGAAGTTCAGGTAAAGAGAAATGGACACATTTATCAGCAGAGATACGAAAGAGGAAAGATATGTTATGACCTTAAGATAGTAGGTGACTGCGATATTGAGGATACAGGAACTCAGGTTACTTTTCTTCCTGATTCAGAGATTTTTCAGGAAACAACTGTATTTGAATTTGATATTCTTATGCACAGATTAAGAGAAATGGCATTTCTTACTAAGGGAATCAAGATTACTCTTACAGATTTAAGAGAAGGTCTTGAGCAGCAGAAAGTATTCCATTATGAAGGTGGTATCAAGGAATTTGTTCAGTATCTTAATAAGAGTAAAGAACCTTTATACAGCCAGATTATTTATTGTGAAGGTGTGAAAGACAATGTTCAGGTTGAAGTAGCATTCCAGCATAATGATGGATACAATGAGGTTGTCGATTCATTTGTTAATAATATTAAGACACCTGAAGGTGGTACACATCTGACTGGTTTCAGAAATTCACTGACTAAGACTTTTAATGATTATGCAAGAAAGAATAAGATTCTTAAGGATAGTGATCAGGGACTTTCAGGTGATGATATAAGAGAAGGTCTTACAGCAATCGTATCTGTTAAGATTGAAGATCCACAGTTTGAAGGACAGACTAAGCAGAAGCTTGGTAATACAGTTGCAAGGGGAGCAGTTGACAGTATAGTAAGTGAACAACTTACTTACTTCCTTGAGCAGAATCCTGCAGTTGCAAAATCTATATGTGAAAAATCGTTGCTTGCACAGCGAGCGAGAGAAGCTGCAAGAAAAGCAAGAGACTTAACAAGAAGAAAGACTGCACTTGAAAGCACTTCACTTCCTGGCAAGTTAGCTGATTGTTCAGATAAAGATCCTAAAAATTGTGAGATATATATCGTTGAGGGAGATTCAGCCGGTGGTTCTGCAAAGACTGCAAGAAGCCGTGCTACACAGGCAATCCTTCCACTTCGTGGTAAGATTCTTAACGTTGAGAAAGCAAGACTTGACAGAATACTTGGAAATGCAGAGATTAAAGCGATGATTACTGCATTTGGTACAGGTATTCATGAAGATTTTGATATAAGCAAGCTTCGTTATCACAAGATTATTATTATGACAGATGCCGATGTAGATGGTGCACATATTGCAACACTTCTTCTCACATTCCTGTACAGATTCATGCCTGATCTGATAAGAGAAGGACATGTATATCTTGCACAGCCACCACTTTATAAAGTTGAGAAGAATAAAAAAGTGTGGTATGCCTATAATGATGATGAGCTTAATGCAATCATGACTGAGATTGGAAGAGACCAGAATAATAAAGTCCAGCGTTATAAGGGACTTGGTGAGATGGACGCAGAGCAGTTATGGGAAACAACAATGGACCCACACAAGAGAGTATTATTAAGAGTTAATATGAATGAAGATGATGATTCAGAACTTGATGTAACATTCTCAACACTTATGGGTGACAAGGTAGAGCCAAGAAGAGATTTCATAGAAGCAAATGCTAAGTTTGTAAAGAATTTGGATATCTAACAAGCCATGCACAAGGAAAAATTATAAATATGACCGTATGCTTGCATACATGGGCATATTTTATAATTTTGAGTTGTATGTGGCGATTAGCCACATAAGTAAATCCGTAGGATTTACGCATGGCGTATGTAGATTTTACGAATGCGCGTGATTAGGATTTATGCATGGCGTATTCCAGATTTACACATTGCGTTAATTAATAACTTCACGGAAAGGAATTATAATAATGGATGAACATATCTTTGATAAAGTTCAAGAAGTCGATATGCAGAAAACCATGGAAAACTATTATATAGATTATGCCATGAGTGTTATCGCTTCCAGAGCACTTCCGGATGTAAGAGATGGTCTTAAGCCGGTTCAGAGAAGAATTCTGTATTCTATGATAGAGCTTAACAACGGTCCTGATAAGCCACATAGAAAATGTGCCCGTATCGTTGGTGATACAATGGGTAAATATCACCCACATGGTGATTCATCAATTTATGGGGCATTAGTAAAGCTGGCTCAGGATTTCAATACAAGATATCCACTTGTTGACGGACATGGTAACTTTGGTTCAGTCGATGGTGATGGAGCCGCAGCCATGCGATATACAGAGGCGAGACTCAGCAAGATATCTATGGAGATGACAAGAGATCTTAACAAAGATACTGTAGATTTCATACCTAACTTTGATGAAACAGAAAAAGAACCTACAGTACTTCCATCAAGATATCCTAACCTGTTATGTAATGGTACATCAGGTATTGCCGTAGGTATGGCTACTAATATTCCACCTCATAACTTAAGAGAAGTTATAGGTGCTGTTGTAAAGATGATTGACAATAAGGTGGAAGAAGACAGAGACACAACAATTGAGGAAATTCTTGATATAGTTAAAGGTCCTGATTTCCCTACAGGTGGAACAATCATCGGCAAGTTGGGAATTGAAGAGGCTTACCGTACAGGAAGAGCCAAGATAAAGGTAAGAGCTGTAACTAATATTGAGCCAATGAATAATGGCAAGAACAGAATTGTAGTTACAGAACTTCCATACATGGTTAATAAAGCAAAGCTTATCGAGAAAATAGCAGAGCTTGTAAGAGATAAGAAGATTGATGGAATCACAGATTTAAGAGATGAATCTGACAGAGAGGGTATGAGAATTGCCATTGAGTTAAGAAGAGATGTCAATCCTAACATAATACTTAACCAGTTATACAAACACACACAGTTACAGGATACATTTGGTGTAATAATGCTTGCATTAGTAGATAACCAGCCAAAGGTGCTTAACCTGTATGACATGTTAAAGTATTACCTTCTTCATCAGGAAGAAGTCGTTACAAGAAGAACAAAGTTTGATCTTAATAAGGCAGAAGAAAGAGCTCACATTTTAGAGGGCTTAATGATTGCTTTAGATAATATAGACAGAGTTATATCAATAATCAGAGGTTCTGCAAATGTACAGATTGCCAAGGAAAGCTTAATAGCTGAATTTGCACTTTCAGAAGCACAGGCTCAGGCTATCGTAGATATGCGTTTGAGAGCTCTGACCGGTCTGGAAAGAAGCAAGCTTGAAGCTGAGTTGAAGGAACTTCATGAAAAGATTAAAGAATACAAGGCAATTCTTGCAGATAAGAAGTTGCTTCTTGGAGTTATCAAGACTGAAATTTCAGAGATAGCAGACAAGTATGGTGATGACAGAAGAACTTCTATCGGATATGATGAATACGATATTTCAATGGAAGACCTTATTCCAGATGAACCATGTGTTATTGCAAGAACTAACTTGGGTTATGTAAAGAGAATGACACCTGATAACTTTAAGAGCCAGCATCGTGGTGGTAAGGGAATAAAGGGAATGCAGACAATTGATGATGATTATATCAAAGATTTATTCATGACAACATCACATCATGTACTTACATTCTTTACTAACACAGGACGAGCTTATAAGTTAAAGGCTTATGAAATTCCTGAAGCATCAAGAACTTCAAGAGGAACTGCAATAATTAATCTTTTACAGTTAGCACCGGGTGAGACAATCACAGCAGTAGTTCCTGTTAAAATTGATACACTTCAGGATACAGATTACCTGTTTATGGCAACTAAGAAGGGTATAGTTAAAAAGACACCTGTTAAAGATTTTGCCAATATAAGAAAGACAGGAATCCAGGCAATTAACTTAAGAGAAGATGATGAACTTATAGAAGTTAAACTTACAGATGATCAGGCAGAGATTCTTATGGTAACAATGCTTGGACAGTGTATAAGATTTAAGGAAACAGATGTAAGACCTACGGGACGTTCAGCAATGGGTGTTATAGGTATGAGTCTTATGGATGAGGATGAAGTTGTTGGTGTTCAGGTAAGTACCCAGGGAGATACTATGCTTATAGTTTCTGAAAATGGTATGGGTAAGAGAACAGACATTGACGAGTATACAGTTCAGCATCGTGGTGGTAAAGGTGTCAAATGTTACAAGATAACAGAAAAGACAGGTAATGTCGTAGGAGCTAAGGCTGTAGATGATTCAAGAGAAGTAATGCTTATTACAACAGAAGGAATTATAATCAGACTTCAGTGTTCAGATATATCTAATCTTGGAAGAATAACATCAGGTGTTAAACTTATTAACCTTGATGAAGGAATTAAAGTAGCAACAATTGCCAAAGTAAGGAAGCAGCCTGCTGATGAAGATGGTAAGGATGCAGAGGGCTTTGAAGAAGACACAGATAAAACAGTAGAATCTGAAGATTAATCTTAAGGAAACTGCCACATTTATATATGTGACGGTTTCCTTTTTAGCAGGAGATAACATGGCTTTAATTAATATTAATTATGAATCAAAAACACTTGGTATGCCCGTTATGATTAATGCAATTATTCCTCAGGGAAGAGGCAGTTATAAGACTTTATATCTTCTTCATGGAATGGGAGGAGATTATACAACATGGATTACGAAATCCAGAGCGGCAGATTATGTAGATAATACTGATATAGCGGTCATAATGATTTCAGGTGATAACAAATGTTATGTTGATAATGTACATGGAAGAAAATATTTTACATTTTTAACAGAAGAACTTATAGAAACCTGTACTAACTGGTTTGGATTATCATGTGACAGAAAAGACCGTTACATAGCAGGAATGTCAATGGGGGGATATGGAGCAGTACATGCTGCACTTATTAAGCCTGATGTATATGGCAAGGTGTTCTCATATTCGGGACTGCTTGATATAGAGAAAAGATTTGACAACCCACAGGGAATAAACACATATCAGATATTTGGAGACAGGGAAAATTTATCAGATAACCGATTTGATATAATGAACTGTTTAAAAGAGGATAATTTCAAGACAAATGTGGAAAATTATCCGGAATTTTATATTAGATGTGGATTATATGATCAGATACTTCCAATGAGCAGACAATGGAATAAATATGCATCAGATGCAGGACTTAAAGTGAATTATTATGAAACTGCTGGTAATCATGATTTTATTTTCTGGGATAAATGCATACATGAGACAGTTAATATAATAAAAGAGCAGTCGTACAGGATGGAGGATATATATGGCAACAGTAATGAATATTAATCATTTTTCTATATATCTTAAGCGTAATATGGAATGCACAGTTATTCTCCCATCAGATATGAAAAATGATGAGAAGCTTCCTGTATTATGGTTATATCATGGAAGCAGTGGTGATAATACTGTATGGCTGTATCATTCACCAATAGCTGAATATGTTGATGAGGGCAGGTTTGCAGCAGTACTTCCAAATGTGCAGAATTCATGCTTTGTTAATATGAATATAGGAGATAAGTATGAGTCATATGTTGGAAAAGAATTATTTAATATAATTATGAATATGTTTCCATGTCTTTCTAATAAAAGAGAGAATAACTACGTATCAGGATTTTCTAATGGTGGATACGGATGTCTTCATATAGCTCTCAAATATCCTGAGAAATATGGAACTGTAGGAGCATTTTCAGCAGGTGACAAAGCTGATTCAGAATTTCTTAATGATGGAAGTGAAAAGTCAATAAGAAGAATAGAGCTTTATGGTGATGGAGACCTGCATAAAACTGAATATGGAATCACATATCAGGCAGACAGATTAATAGAGCAGAAAAGTGTAAAACCTGAAATATATCATGCCTGCGGAGAACTTGATCCATGGATAGACATGAATCATATATTGAGAGATTATTTCATGAGC
>VOFB01000346.1_pt1:125000-148782 | contig 148782 bp, 121 predicted proteins | sample 5384141 | NCBI WGS metagenome assembly VOFB01 (sample SAMN12384721, study PRJNA508395) | human gut metagenome | isolation source: healthy gut A | host: Homo sapiens
GGTCCTGCGCCGAAAATGTCCGGGGCTGAAACACAACACCGAAGCTTAGGAATTCTAATGAATTGGTAGAGGAGCATTGAAGACGGAACGAAGCCATACCGGAAGGAATGGTGGACTGTCTTGAAGAGAGAATGCCGGAATGAGTAGCGAGATTGAAGTGAGAATCTTCATGGCCGAATATCTAAGGTTTCCAGGGTAAAGCTGATCTGCCCTGGGTAAGTCGGGGCCTAAGGCAAGGTCGAAAGACGTAGTCGATGGATAACAGGTTGAAATTCCTGTACTGCATCAAATCAGAAATGTGGGGACACATGAGGGAAGCATGAGCCGGAAAAGGAAAGTCCGGTACAAGCGCAGCAGAGGACAGATAGGAAAAACCGTCTGTCAACTCGAGGGCGTGATGTGGAGCGAACCAAAGTAGCGAAGCATGTGGAGCTTGTGTCGAGAAAAGCCGCTATAGTGTTTGATGTACCCGTACCGTAAACCGACACAGGTGGATGAGGAGAGAATCCTAAGGCCGGCGGGAGAAGCATTGTTAAGGAACTCGGCAAAATGACCCCGTAACTTCGGGAGAAGGGGTGCTCCAGAGATGGAGCCGCAGAGAACTGGCCCAAGCAACTGTTTAGCAAAAACACAGGTCTATGCAAAACCGAAAGGTGAGGTATATGGGCTGACGCCTGCCCGGTGCTGGAAGGTTAAGAGGAGATGTTAATCGCAAGGTGAAGCATTGAATTTAAGCCCCAGTAAACGGCGGCCGTAACTATAACGGTCCTAAGGTAGCGAAATTCCTTGTCGGGTAAGTTCCGACCCGCACGAAAGGCGTAATGATTTGGGCACTGTCTCGACAATGCACCCGGTGAAATTGAAATACCAGTGAAGATGCTGGTTACCTGCGCCAGGACGGAAAGACCCCATGGAGCTTTACTCTAGCTTGATACTGGGGTTCGGTATTGCATGTACAGGATAGGTGGGAGACTGAGAAGATGTGTCGCCAGATGCATCAGAGTCGATGTTGGGATACCACCCCTGCAGTACTGGGCTTCTAACCTGCAGCCGTGACCCGGCTGGGGACAATGTCTGGTGGGGAGTTTGACTGGGGCGGTCGCCTCCGAAAGAGTATCGGAGGCGCTCAAAGGTTCCCTCAGAATGGTTGGAAACCATTCGAAGAGCGCAAAGGCAGAAGGGAGCTTGACTGCGACACCGACGGGTGGAGCAGGTACGAAAGTAGGACTTAGTGATCCGGTGGTATGAAAGTGGGATTGCCATCGCTCAACGGATAAAAGCTACCCTGGGGATAACAGGCTTATCACTCCCAAGAGTTCACATCGACGGAGTGGTTTGGCACCTCGATGTCGGCTCATCGCATCCTGGGGCTGTAGTAGGTCCCAAGGGTTGGGCTGTTCGCCCATTAAAGCGGTACGCGAGCTGGGTTCAGAACGTCGTGAGACAGTTCGGTCCCTATCCGGCGTGGGCGTAGGATATTTGAGAGGAGCTGTCCTTAGTACGAGAGGACCGGGATGGACTGACCTCTGGTGTACCGGTTGGATTGCCAAATCCATGGCCGGGTAGCCAAGTCGGGACAGGATAAACGCTGAAGGCATCTAAGCGTGAAGCCCCCTCAAGATGAGATATCCCATAACATAAGTTAGTAAGACCCCTTGAAGACGACGAGGTAGATAGGCAGAAGGTGGAAGTGTGGTGACATATGGAGCTGATCTGTACTAATAGGTCGAGGGCTTAACCAAGAGAAAAGGTTAAGACGGTTTGGATAGAACAAAGAGAGTTATTCTTAAGAGTAATAGGTTGTTGGTTCGACTCCGACAGTCGGCTCTATATTAATAATGTGAGAGCATTATTAGTATTAATTTAATAGATGGGTGGATTCCCGAGTGGCCAAAGGGGACAGACTGTAAATCTGCTGGCACTGCCTTCGAAGGTTCGAATCCTTCTCCGCCCACTTTGATGTATATTTTACATCTATTTAACATAATATATATAGTGAATGCCGCGGGGTAGAGCAGCTCGGAAGCTCGTCGGGCTCATAACCCGAAGGTCACAGGTTCAAATCCTGTCCCCGCTACTAAGCCTAGATAGCTCAGTCGGTAGAGCAGAGGACTGAAAATCCTCGTGTCACTGGTTCGATTCCGGTTCTAGGCACTTAAAGCTGTTTCGTGATGAAACAGCTTTTTTTGCGTTAAAAACATTTATAAACACATATTATTTTTTTGTAATGGACAAAGGAGGATATTATGTCAAAAGGAAACATTAATTATAAATATTTAAAAAGAAGAAAGTCATGGTTCAGGAGAAATCTGACACTTGTTATATTTATTGCTGTTGTTGTGATTGCTATTGCAGGAGCAGTAACTGCTGGAATTATGTTGTCTCATTATAATAAGGAAAAACAGGATGATAATCATGGGAGTAATGATGAACAGACAGTTGTTTCAACAGAAGAGACAACAGCGGCAAGGGAAGTTGTGTGGATTGATAATAAAGAGCCTGAATCAAAAGAACAAGAATACATTGCACCAGGAGGAGTTTATCTTCCATATTTTATTAAAGTAAACAGAGCTGCTAACTGTGCTACAGTGTATGGGATTGATGAGAATGGAGAATACACTATACCAGTCAAAGCATTTGCAACATCATGTGGAAAAGCAGGCGACGAAACTATTGTGGGTGAGAATTATGTAACATCAGATAAGTACGAATGGGGATATATGGTTGATGGTACTTATGGACGTTATGCATTCAGAATAAGTGGAGGTTATCTGTTCCATTCTGTTCCATATTATTCAATGAATAAGGGTGATCTGGAGGATGGACAGTACAATAAGCTTGGTGATTATGCTTCTCTTGGATGCGTTAGAATGTGCGTTAGGGATGTAAAGTGGATATATGATAACTGTCCATCGGGAACAGGTGTAACTATATATGATGATGCAGTTAATCCTGGACCACTTGGTAAGCCGGATTCTATAAAGATTCCAGAGGACAGTGCTTATGCAGGCTGGGATCCTACAGACCCTGACGAGAATAATCCGTGGAATGCTTATAGTGCTAAGATAGAAGGGGCAAAGGACATTCAGACAAAGATTGGTCAGAGTATAGATGTAATGACAGGGGTTACTGCAACTGATACTTGTGGTAATGATATTACTGCAAAGATTGTGACTGTTGGAAGATATACATTTGACCAGACAGGTACTTATGATATTAAGTATGAAGTTACAGATGCAATTGGAAGCCATGATGAAGTAACAGTAAAGCTTATGGTTACAGAATAAGAGATAATGGAGTTGTATTGATGGGAAATATAGATATTCTGGAAAAACTTGAAGAGTATTCAAAAGCTGGTTATGTGCCGATGCATATGCCGGGAGGAAAGCGCAATACTGAATATGCAAGTACTTCAGAACTTGATATTACCGAGATTGATGGATTTGATAATATGCATAATGCGGATGGTATTATTAAAAATGCGTCTGACAGGGCAGCAAAATTGTATGGAGCAGATAAAACACTGATGCTTGTAAATGGAAGTACAGCAGGAATATTATCAGCTATATGCGGTGCGACGAAAAGAAAAGGAAAGATTATCGTTGCAAGAAACTGTCATGTGTCAGTGTATAATGCATTGATTATGGCACAGTTAGAGCCAGTATATGTTATACCGGAGGTTGATAATGATACAGGAATATACAGAGGACTATCATTAGAACAGATTAGAAAATGTGTTGAAAATAACAGGGATGCACAGGCGGTTATTATAACTTCTCCGACTTATGAAGGTGTTGTGTCAGAGGTAAGGGAGATTGCCAGTTATCTGCATGAAAAAGGAATACCACTTATAGTTGATGAAGCGCATGGGGCACATTTTGAATTCAGTGAGGAATTTCCAGAGTCGGCAGTAAAAGCTGGGGCTGACATTGTAATTAACAGTATTCATAAAACATTACCGGCACTTACACAGACTGCACTTCTACATATTTCTGGAAATTATGTAGATTATGATAAAGTGGAAAGATTTTGGAATATATATCAGACAACCAGCCCCTCATATATTCTTATGGCGAGTATTGACAGGTGTATGGGAATTATTGAAGGGCAGGGAGATTATATTTTTAAGGAATATATAAACAGACTTAAGAATTTAAGAGAAAATATTGCAAAACTTAATAATATAAGATTGATGGATAGTGATGATATTTCTAAGATTATTCTTATATGTGATGATGGAAAGTACCTATATGACAGGTTATTGGATGAATATAAGGTGCAGCTTGAGATGGCATCATTTAAATATGTTATTGCAATGACTTCAGTTGCTGATAAACAGGAGTATTATGACAGATTTCTTAGTGCATTGAAGGAGATTGATGAAAGCTGGAAAGTTGAAAGCAAAGACAGTGAAAATGATGTAGGGGAAAGCTTAGGGTATGCGATTAACAACAAGCCGGAAGTATGTATGTGTCCGGCAGATGCAATTGATTTAATGGATGAAAATGGATATGAAGATTTATCTGTTAATTCACCTGATATATGTGGTAGAATAAGTATGTCATCGGTTCTTATATACCCACCGGGAATGCCTGTTGTTAATGTAGGCGAGCGGATTACCGGTGATGTATGCAGAATTATTAAGAGTGCGATAAATGCCGGGCTGGAAGTACCCGGTCTTAAGGAAGGAAAGATAAGATGCCTGAGATAGCATTTATTATGGGAAAAAGCGCGTCCGGCAAGGATAAGATATATAAAAACCTAATTGAAGATGAAAGTCTGAAGCTTAATACTGTTATATTGTATACAACAAGACCAATGAGAGCCGGGGAGACCGATGGGGTTGAGTATTTTTTTGTAAATGATGAGACAGCTGTTAAGATGCAGGAGAGCGGCAGGATTGTTGAACTGAGAGAATATAATACTGTGTATGGTGTGTGGAAGTATTTTACAGCTGATGACGGACAGATTGACCTTAACAGTGGTAACAGGTATCTGGTTATAGGAACGCTTGAAGCGTATGATAAATTCTGTGAATTCTATGGAAAACAGCATATTATGCCGATATACATTGAAGTAGAAGATGGATTGAGACTCACAAGGGCTATCCACAGAGAACAGAAACAGGATAATCCACACTATGAGGAAATGTGCAGAAGATTTCTTGCAGACAGTGAGGATTTTTCAGAAGAGAATATTGCTAAAGCTGGTATTACAAGAAGATTTAGCAATAATGGAGAGTTAGAGGATTGCATTAGTGAAGTTAAGAGTGCCATATTAGGAGGTATGTATGGATATTAAGGTTAAAGATATAGCACCGGCTAATCAGACCACTCCGGTTAAAGCACAGGAAAAATCAGATGATAGTTTTAAGTTTACACTGATTAGCAATATTGAGGAGAAAGACCTTCAGGAAAAACTGGGAAATATGATGCAGGAAATTACCGAGCAGGGTGAAAAGATTGCAAAGCATATGGATATAAGAGATATGAAGAAGTACAGAGAGCTTGTTAAGGGATTCCTAAATGAAGTTGTAAACCGTTCACACAAGTTTTCAAGAGAGAACTTTCTTGACAGGAGAGGAAGACACAGGGTGTATGGAATTGTTAAGATGGTAGATGAGAATCTTGATAATCTTGCCAGAGAACTGGTAAAAGATGAAAAGGATCATCTTGCAATAGTTGGAGCTATTGATGATATAAGGGGATTGTTATTAGATATTTCAACATAGGAGCAATATGTGTTATAATATTACAGATAAGTAATGAAAAGAGGAATAAGTATGGGTAATTTTTCAGACATATATGGATATGAGACTATTAAAGAACATTTGCAGAGTGCAATATCTATGGGAAAGGTATCTCATGCTTATGTAATCAGCGGAGGACTTGGTTCAGGAAAGAAGCTTATTGCCAGCACATTTGCACAGACACTGCAGTGTGAGGCGGGCGGAGTTGAGCCTTGTGGGGTGTGCCATTCCTGTGTGCAGGCAGCAGGCAGGAACCAGCCGGATATTATCTGGGTTGGACATGAGAAGCCGGGAAGTATTGGTGTTGATGATATAAGAGACCAGCTTGTATCGGATATGCAGATTAAGCCTTACAGCAGTCCTTACAAGATATACATTATTGATGAAGCAGACAAGCTTACTGTTGCAGCACAGAATGCAATGCTTAAGACAATTGAAGAGCCACCGGCTTATGGAATTGTTATTCTTCTTGCTAATAATCCGGATGTTTTCTTACAGACTATTCTGTCAAGATGCGTTGTGCTTGATCTTAAGCCACTAAAGGATGATGTAGTTATTAAATATCTTAAAGACCACTATGATAATATCGGTGATTACGAGTGTAAATTTGCAGCAAGATTTGCAGCTGGACGAATCGGCAGGGCAATGACTATGGTCGAATCTACTGAGTTTGCAGAGTTAAGACGTGATGTAATGGACGTTATTAAGAATGCTAAGGATATGGATTCGACTGATATTATGACATCGGTGAAAAGAGTTACCAATTATAAGCTGACTATTGATGATTACCTTGACCTTATGCTTATGTGGTACAGGGATGTACTTATGTTTAAGAGTACGAATGATACTAATCTGCTCATATTTAATGACCAGATGACACTGATAAAGAGTCAGGCACAGACTATGTCATATGAAGGTTTACAGGATATTATTAATTCTATTGACAGGGTTAAGGTCAGACTTCAGGCAAATGTTAATTTTGATCTGGTTATAGAATTGCTTATTATGGCGATTAAGGAAAATTCATAGAATGGAGAGTATAGATGACTAAAGTTGTTGGAGTTAGATTCAGACAGGTTGGAAAGATATATTTTTTTGCACCTGGGAAATATTCAGTCGAAACAGGACAGCATGTTATTGTTGAGACTGCCAGAGGAGTTGAATATGGACAGGTTGTTCTAGGTGAAAGAGAAGTTGAAGATACAGCGGTTATCCAGCCTCTAAAGGCAATTATAAGGGTTGCAACACCAGAAGATGATGAAAGAGAATTAAAAAACAGAGAAAAGGAAAAAGAAGCATTTAAGATATGTCTTGAGAAGATTGCAAAGCATAATCTTGACATGAAGCTTATTAAGGCTGAGTATACATTTGACAATAATAAGGTGCTGTTCTATTTTACTGCTGATGGAAGAATTGATTTCAGAGAGCTTGTTAAGGATCTTGCTGCAGTATTTAAGACAAGAATTGAATTAAGACAGATTGGAGTAAGAGATGAGACTAAGATTCTTGGTGGAATTGGTTCCTGCGGAAGACCTTTATGTTGTGCCACATTTTTACCAGAATTCAATCCGGTATCTATTAAGATGGCTAAGGAGCAGAATCTGTCACTTAATCCAACTAAGATTTCAGGTGTGTGTGGACGACTTATGTGTTGTTTAAAGAATGAGCAGGATACATATGAGGAATTAAATAGTCATCTGCCTAATGTGGGAGATTCTGTTACTACACCAGATAAACTGGTTGGTGAGGTTTCAAGTGTCAATGTTTTAAGGCAGAGAGTTAAGGTATTAATAACTCATGATAATGACGAAAAGGAACTTAAGGAATATCCGGTTGAGGAGCTTCGTTTTAAGAGAAAAAGAAGATTTGATAAGGTCCGCATTGATGATGATAAGGAACTTAAGGCACTTGAAGAATTAGAAAGAAAAGAAGGAAAAGCCCATATTAGTGATGATTAATGAACGAATTGATGATTTGATGAGAGATGGACTAAAGCTTATACAGAATACAGATATTTTTTGTTTTGGAATGGACGCAGTGCTGTTGTCTACTTATGCCACGGCAGGGAAGAAAGACAGGGTGCTGGACATGGGTACCGGTAATGGTATTATTCCGGTGCTTATGCAGTCTAAGAATCCGGGTAGCACATACAGTGCTCTTGAGATTCAGGAGGGAAGCGCGCAGCTTGCCAGAAGAAATGTGGAGCTTAATCATCTTGAGAACAGAATCAGTGTTGTTAAGGGTGATATAAAGGAAGCTTCCACTATATTTGGGGAAGCTTCTTTTAATGTTGTGACGAGCAATCCGCCATATATGAATGAAAATCACGGTATTGTTAATCCGGACAGTGCCAAGGCAATTGCAAGACATGAGCTTCTGTGTAGTCTTGATGATGTTATAAGGGAAGCAAGCCGTTGTCTTAAATCTAAAGGGAAAATGTATATGGTTCACAGACCGAACAGACTTGTTGATATATTTGACACTATGAGAAAGTATCATCTTGAGCCGAAGAGAATGAGGCTGGTGTATCCTTATGTGAATAAGGCTGCCAATATGGTGCTTATAGAAGCGGTTAAGGGAGGTAATTCCCAGCTTATTGTTGAAGAACCGCTTATTGTATACAAGACGGACGGTATTTACACTGATGCGCTTCTAAAAATGTATGAATAGATAGAGGTTTATTATGGATAATGAAAAAAATGTAAAGAAAGACGGACCGGGTATGCTGTATCTGTGTGCAACGCCTATTGGTAATCTTGAGGATATTACTTACAGGGTTTTGCGTGTGCTTTCAGAAGCAGACCTGATTGCAGCAGAGGATACAAGAAACAGTATTAAGCTGCTTAATCATTTTGAAATAAAGACACCTATGACAAGCTATCATGAATTTAACAAGTATGATAAGGCAAAGGTTCTTGTTGATAAAATATTAGGTGGAATGGATGTGGCTGTAATTACTGATGCAGGAACTCCGGGAATATCGGATCCTGGTGAGGAGCTTGTAAAGCAATGCAGGGCAGCAGGTATCAGGGTTACTTCACTTCCGGGACCGGCAGCATGCATAACAGCGCTTACAATGTCAGGACGCGAGACAAGAAGATTCGCATTTGAAGCATTTTTACCAGCGGATAAGAATGAGAGAAAAGAAGTTCTTGCAGAGTTAGCATGTGAAACAAGGACTATGATTATATATGAAGCACCGCACAGACTTACTAAGACACTCGCGGAACTACAAGATACGCTTGGCGGTGACAGACAGATTACTATATGTAAGGAACTTACCAAGAGATATGAGAATTCTATGGAATTCACGCTTGAATCTGCATGTGAATATTATGAAAATAATGAGCCAAGAGGTGAATATGTGCTTGTGATTGCCGGTAAAAGCCGAGAGCAGTTAAAGGCCGAGGCAAGAAAGCAGTGGGAAAACATGAGTGTGGCAGAACATGTGCAGATGTATATGTCGCAGGGCATGGATAAGAAAGAAGCCATGAAAGCTGCAGCAAAGGACAGAGGAGTGTCAAAGAGGGATATATATCAGGAGCTTGAAGGGAAAGCGTAAGCAGCTACCGGATAGTGTGCTCTTTGATGATTGCACGTACTGTCTTGAAAAGATAAGGCTTGATAGTATCTATGTCAGCAGGTTCTTTATAAAGAATTGCGCTGTAGCAAGTTGAACTTACAAGCTCAACAATAAGGAAGAGCATTATTTCAGGCTCTTCAAGTGAGATATCCTCAGCGTTAATCATTTCATAATATACATCTTTAAAGTTAATATCATCAGATGCAACCTTAGTTGTGAGAGCTTCCTTGAAGATTCCCCAGCTAAGGTTTTTTGATATAAATGTGAGAAGAGTCTGATTAGAATTCAGTTCATCTACAATATGATTAATTATAAATATTATTTTTTCTTCGAAACCTAACTGTTCGTTCTTTTCTTTAGAAAATTCCTCTAAATCAGCGACGGCATTCTTAAATAATTTACTTGATTCATGTGATATAAGACGGTTTCTTATATCATACTTGTCCTTAAAGTACAGATAAAATGTACCCTTAGCAATACCTGCTTTCTGAGAAATTTCCGCAATAGAAGTCTTCGTAACCCCCTGGGTAGTAAAGAGATTAAATGCAGTATTCAGCAGAGAAGTAAGTTTCTGTTGTTTGTTAGCTTCAAGCTTTCCCATATCAATCACTCACCTTTATTAGTGTTAATTATTAGTTGGTTATAGTGTGTATTATGAGTTGGTATGGTAATTGATTTCAGGTGCTTTGGAGCCACCGGCACTTAACAAGTTGCAGGAACTGCAACGAGTTTAGTGTCCGCTGTGAGCGACAAGCAGCGCAAGCGTGCCTGAAATTGATTACCATGCCAACTCATTCATAAATACATTATACACTAATCCAATTATAAAATAAATATTAAAAAATGACTTTCGGTCAATTTTCTATTGACTATGTGTTTTGAGGTGCTATAATGTCAACTGAAATTGAAAATGACTATCGGTCATATTTGTTAAAGACATGAATACTTATATGACTAAGGGTTGTTGGCATTTGCATCTTACAGAAAGGCGTGGTTATTTATATGAAAAAGTTTGGAAAAGTTGTTGTTAAGTTAAGAATTCCAATTCTGGTTCTTAGCTTCCTGCTGTTGATTCCATCAGTTCTTGGTTACTTTAATACCAGGGTTAATTACGATATCCTGTATTATCTGCCAAGTGATATCGACACTATGCAGGGACAGGACATTTTGCTTGATGATTTCGGAAAGGGCGCTTATGCAATGGTCGTCGTTGACGGAATGAATAAGTCAAATGTTTCTAAGTTGGTAAAGAAGGTTGAGGGGGTTGACCATGTAGCGTCAGTTATCTCTTATAGTGGAATAGTAGGAGATGATGTTCCTTCAGAAATTCTTCCTGATAAGTTCCGTTCTTATTTTGAAAATGAGGATTCAGGAGCTACGTTGTTTGCAATATTCTTTGATGATACAACATCAAGTGACGATACAATGAAGGCTATACAGGAAGTAAGAGATGTTACGGATAATCAGTGTTATATTGCCGGTATGTCTGCTGTAGTTACAGATACTAAGACAATGGCAGAAAAGGAGACTCCTTTTTATGTACTTGTAGCGGTTGTTCTTGTATGTATCGTACTTGCTATATTTATGGATTCATTCCTTGTACCAGTATTCTTTATGTTAAGTATAGGTATGGCAATTGTGTATAACCTTGGTTCTAATTATTTCTTAGGTGAGGTTTCATACATAACGAAAGCACTGGCAGCGGTACTTCAGCTTGGTGTAACTCTGGATTATTCTATATTCTTATGGCACAGTTACAAGGAAGCTAAGGAAGAAACTCCAGATGATCATCAAGAAGCTATGGCGGTTGCTATTGGGAATACACTAACATCAGTTGTTGGTTCTTCCATAACAACTGTTGCAGGATTCATAGCACTCTGCTTTATGAGCTTTACACTTGGTCTTGACCTTGGTGTCGTTATGGCAAAGGGTGTTGTGTTGGGGGTTATTGGTTGTGTTACAATACTTCCTTCCCTTATTCTTACATTTGACAAGGCTCTTGAGAAGACAATGCATAGAGAGATTATGCCGAATTTTGATAAGCCGGCAAGATGGATAGTTAATCATTCATGGATATTCCTTATAATATTCGTTCTGCTTCTTGGTCCGGCAATCTATGGATATAACAATACTAAGGTTTACTATGATTTATCTGATACACTTCCAGAGAAGCTTAACTGTTCGCAGGCTAACAAGCTGCTTGCCGACAACTTTGACGGAACTAATTCTATATATATGATTCTTGCAGACAGTAATCTTTCAGCAGAGGATTCTAATGCAATGATGAATGAGGTAAATGATCTGGACGGAATTTCATTTGCATTAAGTATTGACTCAGCACTCGGTGGAGAAATCCCTACGGAAATGCTTCCTGATTCGCTTGTTTCAGAGCTTAAGGGTGATGAATACCAGATTATGATGGTATCAACTAATTACACAATTGCTTCTGATGAAATCAATGACCAGATTAATAAGGTTGATGCAATTGCAAAGAAGTATGATGCTAAATCTATGGTAATTGGAGAAGCCCCTTGTACTAAGGATCTTATCACTATTACTGATAAGGATTTCAAGACAGTTAGTGCAGTTTCAATTGTTGCGATATTCTTTATTATTTTCTTCGTATTAAAGTCAATATCTCTTCCGGTTATTCTGGTTGCTGCTATTGAATTTGCTATATTTGTTAATATGGGTATTCCATATTATACAGGAACAACGATACCATTTATATCTTCGGTAGTAATCGGAACTATTCAGCTTGGTGCGACAGTCGATTATGCAATTCTTATGACTACAAGATATAAGAGAGAAAGAGCCGCTGGTAACTCTAAGAAAGAGGCTATATCAATAGCACTTGGAACATCTATTCCATCTATTATTGTCAGCGCACTTGGTTTCTTCGCAGCAACATTTGGTGTAGGTATGATAGCCAGTGTTGATATGATTGCTTCACTTTGTACACTTATGGCACGAGGCGCAATCATCAGTATGTTTGTTGTTATATTTGTTCTTCCATCACTTTTCGTATTGCTTGATAAGGTGATTATTCATACAAGTTTAGGTTTTAAGCCGAAGAAGAACAGTCAGAATTAAATTAGGAGGATTTATTATGGTAAAGAAGAATTTATTCAGATATAGTTCAGTTTTAATGTGTGTTGTTCTTACTGCGGCAAGTCTTGTTGGCTGCGGTGCTAAGACAGCTGCAACAACAGGAACAGATACAGCTTATGTAACAGAGATGGCAGCAGGCAGCACTGAGGCTGCTATTACACAGGCAATAACTAACGAGCTTGCAGTGTCTAACAAGAGCACACTTGCAACTAACACAAGACAGGAAACAGTTTATGTATTCAATGATGCTTCAGGTAACAAGAATCACATCACTGTCAACGAAAAGATTACAGACGCTAATGGCAATGAGACTCTTAATAAGACTGAGTCAAGTGAAAATGCGCCAGTAACAATGAAGGTTACTTACAAGCTTGATGGCAAGGAAATTAAGCCGGAAGACCTGGCCGGAAAGAGCGGAAAGGTTACAATACGTTTTGATTACACTAATAATCAGAAGAAAACTGTAACAATTAATGGTAAGAAGCAGACAGTTGCCGTACCATTTACAATGATTACAGGCATGATGCTTCCAACAGATGTATTCTCAAATGTTGAGGTTACTAATGGTAAACTTACTAAGGTTGGAGACAATATTGTGGCAGTCGGTATGACAATGCCAGGACTTAAGGATACTATGAATCTTAAGTTTAATGATAAGTCACTTGACCTTGATATTCCTGAGTATTTTGAATTAACAGCAGATGTTAAGGATTTCTCACTCGATATGACAATGTCTGTAGCAACATCTAATCTTCTTTCGGATATGAATGCTGATGACATTACTTTAGATGATTTAAAGAAAACTGTTGCTTCATTAGATGATGCAGCAACACAGCTTGCAGACGGAACAGTTACATTACAGGATGGAACACAGCAGTTAAGTGATGCAATTCCAGCACTTACTGATGGTGTTGACCAGTTAAATACAGGTGCTTCTTCTCTTAAGGATGGTATATATGCATACGCAGATGGCGCTGCAAGTGCATATGAGGGTTCAGTTTCACTTAATGACAACATGAAGACATATGCTGACGGAATCGGAACTCTTTACAATACTCTTAAGGATAATAATCTTGACAGCAGTGTTGCTTCGGCAGCAGATGGAGCAAGTGAGCTGGCTGCAGGTGCTGTAACACTTGATGCAGGAATTGACAGTGCTTTAGCAGGTGCTGGACAGTTAGTTACCGGAGCAGATGCATTATCAGGCGGTCTTACAAAACTTGAAGCTGGTTCTGACCAGCTTGCAGCAGGAACTAATAAGTTAAAGACTGATCTTGAAGCTGGAAAGACAAAGGCAACAGAAAATTATAACACAGCTTATGGAAGTTTCTATAAAGTAGCATTTGCAGTAACATGCATGAGTCAGGGAATTAATCCTAATTCAGCAACACCACAGCAGCAGGCAGTAATCGCAGCAGCTCTGGCACAGGCTGGTATATCACAGACACCTGATGTAACAAGTAAGACACAGTACGCATTGGCAACAGGTTATATATTAAAGAACTATGCATCTGTTAAGCAGGTAGTTGCTGCTACTGTAAGTGCAGCAGCTGGCGGACAGCTTGATGAAGCGACAGTAAGTTCTAAGGCAGATGAGCAGATTGTTACAATGACAAGCGGACTTTCACAGGCTTATCAGGCATATAACAATTGCAATACAACATTATCATCTCTTGAAGATGCCGGATATTTTGATGGTATGAGCGACCTTAATGCTGGTATTAAGTCAGCTAATTCTGGTGCAACACAGCTTAAAGCAGGAATTGACCAGTTAAGCACAGGTGCAGGACAGTTAAGTGCTGGTTCTAAGCAGCTTAAGGCAGGACTTGGAACATTAAGTACAGGTCTTAACACACTCAGCATATCAGTTGGTTCATTCTCAACTTACAAGGAAGGAACTCTCTGCTCAAGCTTATATGCATTAAATCTTAATGCAGGAAAACTTCAGAAGGAAGGAACAGCAGTCCTTCAGAGCGGACTTTCACAGCTTACAGCTAATAATGATACATTAAAGAGCGGAGCTTCACAGCTTGCAGATGGAACAGCTACATTAAAGGATAGTTCAGGAACACTTGCAGATGGAGTTACACAGTTAAACGAAGGTGCAATTACATTAAAGGATGGAATGGCACAGTTTAACAGCGAAGCAATCGAGCCTATCACAAAGCTTGTAGACTCAGACGCACAGACAGCCGTTGATACAATCAAGGCGGTAGTTAAGGCAGGTCAGGAATACAATTCATTCTTAGGCAAGTCAGATGACAAAGCCGGAAGTGTAACATTTGTTTACAAGACAGCAGGTATCACAGCCAATAAATAAGCTTTTTTCTTTCAAACACTTTCATATAAAGATGGAACAGCCACCCTTGGGTTTCCCCGCGGGTGGCTGTTTCAATATGTTATATACGAATAAATGTGAATATTACAAGGTATAATCTATACTAACGGGGATTTGCGTTATAACACATATAAAAACGACTGCCTTTGAATATTTTGGACAGTCGTTTAGATTCATTTGGTTAATTATTATTCTTATGTTTCTTGATTATCTCTTCATATCTGCGCTGGGAAGCTTTTTCTTCCTCAGTAAGTTCTTTTGGCGCGTCTTCAATATCGTTAAGCTGTGCAAATACATCAGCTAAATCATCTAAATTGAGTAAATTCTTGTTGTCTGGCATAATACCCTCCTTTATTAAGCTGATTGTTATTATGGAATCTGATGGAAGAAATCTTCCAGTCGTATAAATGTTTTCGTGAGAACCTCGGCTTCTTCTTTTGTTAAATCCTTCGTGATATGTCCAATCATATCCTTGTGAAAATTCTCATGATGTCTGTATGCGGCAATTCCTTTGTCTGTAAGAGAAGCATAGACTATACGGCGGTCTTTCTCACCGCGCTTTCTTATCACATAGCCTTTCTTGACAAGTCCATTGATTCCAACTGTAAGAGTTCCCATTGTTACTCCAAGTGACTTGGAAATTGTGGACATAGTACGAGGTTCTTCAATGCCGATTGCTTCTATAATATGCATGTCTGTAACAGAAATATCTTTAAATTCTTCTGTGATAAGAGCCCTTTCTTCAATGTTCAAGATATCATTGAACAAGTCTACAAGCACAGAATTCAGAGACTCAAATATATCCATAAACACGTACCTTAACCTTACTTATTAATAAAATAATTATATCTTATTAAAAAGTAATATGCAAGTTTGCAATTTGTACAAATGTGGTGTAATATGTCATTGGAATATGCAAAACTGGGTATTTGATACCCTTAATCTATTATGACGTTGGAGGAAGACATGAAATTTATAGCAATTGGTGAATTGATGTTGAGACTATCACCACCTAACTATGAAAAACTTGTAACTACACATGATTTCAGAGTTAATTATGGCGGAGCAGAGGCAAATGTAGCGGTTTCCCTTGCAAACCTTGGTGTTGATTCAACATTTTTTACAGTATTACCTAACTCAGACCTTGGAAAGTCAACTATTAATTATCTTAAGTCTAATGATGTGCATACCAAGCACATTATAAGATCAGAAGGAAGAATGGGACTTTATTATCTGGAAGAAGGTGTTTCTGTCAGACCTTCACAGGTAATATATGATAGAGCTGATTCTGCATTTGCAGAATACGACTATAAGGATGTTGATTTCGAGGAGATTCTTAAGGATTATGACTGGCTCCATATTAGCGGTATCACTCCAGCTCTTTCTTACAACTGCCGTAAGATGATGGATATGGCAGTTAAGGCAGCTAAGAAGATGGGACTTACTGTCAGCTTCGATCCTAACTGGAGAAGTACGCTCTGGTCATTCGAGACTGCAAGAGATGTTCTTAGTAAGTACCTTCCTTATGTTGATGTGCTTATTGGAATCGAACCTATCCATGTATACAGAGAAGATGGAACTGATGTTAAAGATGGTCTTACAATGGACCCATCATTTAAGGACATGGACAGAGTATTTAAGGCAATAGACGAGCAGTATCATATGAAGGCTATTGCAAGAACTGTAAGATATGTACACTCAGGAAGCAACAACTCTTTAAAGGCTTTCTATTATACTAATGGAGAGACTTATGAGAGTAAGACAATTAATTTCGAGATAGTAGACCGAGTTGGTGGAGGCGATGCATTTTCATCAGGACTTATCTATGCCCTTATGGACAATATGACTCCTGAAGATACTGTTAACTTCGCTGTTGCTTCTTCAGTAATGAAGCATGCTATCAGAGGTGATACTAATATCACATGTGTTGACCACATTAAGAGACTTATGAAGAATTCGTCTTTCGATGTGCAGAGATAATTTAATATTAAGATTACCTGTTCCGTGTGTGGAACAGGTTTTTTTACGGAGGCTTAAGTTATGAGTATTAATATTTGTCCAATGGTTGCATTGGCAGCTGAGCTGACGAATGTGCCTTTATGGCTTTGTATACCATTTGCATGTCTGCTTTTGTGTATAGCCATAATTCCACTTGTAAAAGGAGAATGGTGGGAAAAGTACAGACCATTTGCTGTAATATTCTGGTCACTGCTTTTCATAATTCCGTTCGCAGTTAAGTATGGTGCTGGAACAGCAGCAGAGACTGTACTTGAATGTCTGGTAAATGATTATCTTACATTCATTGTACTTCTTTTCGGTCTGTTCTGCGTAGCTGGTAACATAACAGTTGAGGGAAGTCTTGTTGGTTCACCAAGAGTAAATGTTATTCTTCTTGGAATAGGAACCCTTCTTTCAAGCTGGATTGGAACGACAGGTGCGTCAATGCTTCTTGTAAGACCTGTTATTAAGATGAATTCTTGGAGAAGAAATAAGGCTCACATTATGGTGTTCTTCATTTTCCTTATATCTAATATGGGCGGAAGTCTTACACCTATCGGTGACCCACCACTTCTTATGGGATTTTCAAGAGGTGTTCCTTTCTTCTGGAGTATAAGATTCTTTCCGATACTGCTCCTTAACATGATTATTCTTCTAACAGTGCTTTATTTTATTGACAAGAGAGCATACAGGAAGGATATAGCAGCAGGTTATATGCCGGAGATTAAGGAAAATGAGCCACTTATAAGATTTGAGGGATTACATAATATTATATTCATCGTAATTATTGTTGTAGCAGTTATATTAAGCGGAGTACTTCCGGATGTATCATTTTTCCAGAATGCTGCCGGCGAGGTAATCTCAATTCCTATATTTGGAGAGGTTAAGCTTGCAATTACTTCACTTATTGAAGTGGTTATGATTCTTTTAGCCGCATTTTTATCATTCAAGACAACTAATGCAGAGATAAGAAAGAAGAACCATTTCACATGGGGTGCCATTCAGGAAGTTGCTGTACTTTTTATAGGTATATTTATTACTATGCAGCCAGCTCTTATGATTTTAAAGAGCGCAGGTGCGGAACTTGGACTTACACATCCATCACAGATGTTCTGGGTAACGGGTGCACTTTCAAGTTTCCTTGATAATACACCAACTTACCTTGTATTCCTTACAACGGCTGGTTCAATGGGATTTGTGTCAGGACTTACAACAGCTCTTGGAGTTGTTCCTGCAAAAATGCTTACAGCAATATCATGTGGCGCGGTATTTATGGGAGCAATAACTTATATCGGTAATGCACCTAATTTCATGGTTAAGTCAATATCAGATGAAAATGGTGTTAAGATGCCAAGCTTCTTTGGGTATATTGTGTGGTCATTGTGCTGCCTTGTACCAGTATTCCTTATTGACACACTGTTATTCTTTATATAATTAGGAGGTGCGCATTATGGCAGATAATGATAAAATAACTGAACTTGCGAACAGAATATACGCACTGGATGAGAAAGTATATAAAGCTACAGGTTCTAATCTGGGACGTGTATATCAGGGAAACAAGGAAAAATGTATTAATGATTTAAGAGATTTGCTTAAATCCAGTGCGGATTCTTCAGTTCTTAGAAGTGAGCTTGCACTTATAAGTAATATGGCAAGAACCACTAAAAAGAATCCTCAGCTTCATAAAGAAATAATGCATGAATATGGTGAGATATTTGATGAAGCAATGGCTATGCAGGAAGCGAGAGAGGGAAATGATATTATTGACCCGGAGCATGCAGAGCTTAACATGTCCAATCTTGCAAACAGATTTGGAAAGGACGACAATCTTATTATATGCATAGGCCGTTCATATGGCTGTGCCGGAACAGATATTGGTTTCAAGCTTGCTGATAAGTTAAGAATCAGCTATTATGATGTATCTATCATGAACGAGATATTACAGCGTAATGAAGAACATGAAGAAACTGACAGAGCTTTATTCCAGAATAAAACAGCAAGAACACCGGCTCAGTGGTGGAGAGATTTTAAGAAGTACCATGGTCTTTCAAGGTCGGATGTACAGTTCTTTAATACATCTAAGAAGCTGATCGATTTAGCAAAGCAGGAACCATATGTTATCATGGGAAGATATGCGGATAATATTCTTACTAAGAACCACATTCCTCATATAAGCATATTTATCACAGCTCCTAAGAAGCTGCGTATACAGAGAACTTACCATACAAGCAAAGAGAAGCTTACTTATAAGCAGGCTGCGAAGTATGTTTCAAAAGAGGATAAGGCACATCTTAAAAGATACGCATTCTATACAGGCAAGAAGTGGGGCGAAGCAGATAATTACGACCTCACAATTAACAGTTCAACTTATGGAATTGACGGAAGCGTAGATCTGATTATGAGAATTGTGGCTAAGAACAGGATGACAGAAGCATAATAGAATAATGTAAATGTAAGTTGCAGTAACGGTTAAGGTTGCTGCAACTTTTTTAGTAAATAAATTGATTTTTAAAATGTTATGGGATATACTGATTTTAGTAAAGATAACTTTACTAAAATTGATTTTATTAAAACAGGAGGTCGTAATATGTGTGATAAATTTATTGGAAGAAAAAATGAATTGAAAAGCTTAGAAACTGCATACAGCAAGAACTCCTTCCAGATGTGCATTGTATATGGCCGCCGAAGGATAGGAAAGACAACTCTTATCAATAAATTTATAAGAGAAAAAGAGCATATAGCTTTTACGGCAATAAAGGGTAGTGCAGAAAGAAATATTGAGTTATTTGGGGAAGTTGTTGTTGACTATTTTATGCCGGGAATTAACGGGGTAAGATTCACAGATATAAAAGACATACTTAATTTTATTACCAACAATATTGGAGATAAAAAGCTTGTACTTGTTATTGATGAACTTCCTTATCTTGCGGAGGCAGATAAAGAATTTTTATCGCTTTTGCAGGTTGAGATTGATAAGAACTGGCTTAATAAAAACATTTTTCTTATTCTGTCTGGTTCATCTATCAGTTTTATGGAACAGGAAGTGCTTAGCAGTAAGAGTCCGATATACGGAAGGCGGACTATGCAGATAGATTTAAAACCGTTTAATTATCTTGAAACTGCATTGTTTGTACCTGATTATTCGTGTGAGGAAAAAGCAATCTGTTATGGAATCACTGGTGGAGTTGCCAAATATATCTCTATGTTTGATTCTGACAAAAGTCTTGATGATAATATTGCGGATTTGTATTTTAATCCATCGGGATTCATGTATGAAGAACCAAGAAACCTGTTAGTCCAGGAGTTCAGGAATGCACCTGTGTATGATGATGTTGTTTCAGCAATTGCCAATGGAGCTAATAAAGCCGTTGAGATAAAGGATAAAACTAATCTGGAAAGTGCGTCTGTCCACAATATTCTTCAACATTTGCTGGAAACCCGTATTATTGAAAAGACATATGCAATCACGGAAGAGAATAATAAGAAGAAAGTCATGTATTCATTGTCAGATGGAATGTTTATGTTCTGGCATAAGTTTATTCCGAGGGCAGTTGCAGCAATTGAGATTGATAATGGAAAACAGTATTATTTAAGTCAGGTAAAACCAAAGCTTCATGAGTATATGGGCGAAATATTTGAGAAAATGTGCAGACAGTATCTGTTAATGAACGCATTTTCTAATAAATTCAGTTGTACAGTTCTTCAGGCAGGTAAGTGGTTTGGTACTAATCCGGCTAAGAAAGAGCAGACGGATATTGATGTTGTTGGACTGGATACGACAGAGAATAAGGCAATTCTTGGTGAATGTAAATTCAGGAATACACCAATGGATAAGAAACAGCTTGAAGAACTTATGGACAGAGATGGTTTAATCGACAAGAGATACAAGGTTGCTGAATATCATCTGTATTCATTAAGTGGATTTACCGATTGGGTAAAGGATAATGCTGTGGCTTTAAATGTCAGGTTAATTCCTATCGAAGATATGTATAATTAGCATAAAAAACTTGCACATGTTGGTTATGACAGCTTGATAAAAGATAAAGATAATGGGGTAACTCAATATATGTGAGATACAACCCTGATGGAAAAGTACGCTATCAGTTACCGGTTATAGTTAGTGGGTCAACTACGAACGAACAAGATATAGATGTCCATGTAGCACTATATGAGGATACCTTGGAAATATTAAATAGAGAACGTTTCAGCGGGCGTACAGATTTATGGTATACGCTATTGGAGGAAGATAAATATGAATTCCCGGAAATAGTTCATATTCCTGCAGGAACATGTGTGGAACAACTAAATATTGATTTTGATTTGAGAGGAATCAATATGACAGATAAATGGGTGTTGCCTCTAACTATCGTTGATGATGCTTCTTATAATTATCAAGGTCATCCACGTAAAAACTATGCAAAAGCATTATTGCGTGTAATTCCTTTTAACGATTATTCCGGTTCATATAGTACAAGTACAATGGAAGTGTATATTCGAAATGCAAATGGAAGTACTGATAATAAACCGATGGTAACCAATAATCGTACAGCATATGTGGTAGATAATAATACTATTTTCTTTTATGCCGGTTTAATGAGCGAAGATTTATCAAGAGATGAACGGGAACTTTATAAAATATATATACGCTTCAATGAAGACAAATCATTGAGTATGTGGGCAGATAACGAAGAAAAGATTGGATTTAAGCTATACGGTACTCCTGCTTACAGTGTAACGGAAACTATGGATGCTACACGACCTTATCTAAAACATCGCTATGTTTCATTTACTATTGAATATGATTTTAAAGATGTAACTTCTCGGAATCAAGAAGTTCTTTATAAAGTTAAAGGAACAATGCTACTGGAACGAAATCTCAATACTCAGATTCCAGACGAAGATCAGCAGATTGAATGGTAAATAATGAAAAATTAAGAACCAGCCTGATGATCTAATTATATTTTATGGATTAGCAGATAAATACCATAAAATAAGAGAATAAGTTAGGCGTGATTCTGTAAACGACTTACGTGATTGAATCACGACAATAATTTAATATTCAATATAAGATAAATAATTAAGTAGCCTGTCATTGTCTAAATCGAGTTCAATGACAGGCTGTTTAAATTGCTTACAGTATGCTGCGGATATGATAATAAAGAATTTGATATAAATAAAAGGCTTTAAGTTAAGAAGAATGAGTATCTCTTATTAATTCATTCTTTAAGATTAAATTTACAAATAACAAAAAAGTAGAAACAGTGACGATAGAACGAGTATTGGGATCCAAGCTAATTGAATTGCTGTAACTGGGGATTTTTAGGGATAGTCGCGTCATCTTATTTACATAAAGTTACATGTCTTCTAATCCTAAGACTCGTGTTTCAATATCGTATTTTGCCATCTCTTTGTGCCTTAAATGTTCCACTTTTTCCATGAACGTTGAATGAACATAATTATTTTCTGGCATCCGTTTAACTTCTGCTATAAGGGCTTTTTTTCCACTTGATTTAAGAGCTACAATATCAATTTCATAAGAGTTTAATCGTTCTTTGTTTGTAGAACTTTTAGTTTCCCACCAGGAACCAATTTCTTTAAACCCACCTTCTTCTGCTAATTTCTGTTTAAAATAGTTTTCTAACACTTTGCCTGAATAAGTCTGATAATCAGCCTTTGCTAGTTGACGCAGGTCTTCAAAATTCTGTAGTTCAATATATGAACGATTCCGTTCGATGTATTTAAACCAGAAATTTAGAAAATTATCTCCAATAATATATCGTACATTTTTCTTAGTACCTGGTTTCGCAAAAATAGGCCGTTCGCGAGTTATCAAATTATACACATTTTCTAATTTACTTAAATGACCTCCGATAGATATCCCCCTAGTACTGACTCTATTTCCCCTTGTGTATAATGCCCATTTGCTATTTCTAATAAGATGGAAAAGTAAATGCCATAATTTTTTCCAAATTCAGTAATCAACAAATTACGTCCTTCATCTATAAACAAGGAATTTTCTGAAAAAACGAAGTCATATATCCGGTCAACAGAAAGTGCTTGGTTGTCACAGAATAACTCTACATATTTAGGGATTCCTCCAGTCAGTGTATACAAAGCTAACAGGTCATCATTACTATATCCGGGCGCAAAATCCTCCATAATTTGTTTTAGCACTTTTGTATTGAAGGACCGAAGACATAAAATATTGTCAGCACGTCCGAATAATGGTTCTCCATGATCCGTGAATATCTTTTGCATCAATGAATATACAGAGCCGCTAATTACAAGATTTATTTTAGTTTCTTGCCGATATTCATCCCAAAGATTTTGCATATCACTAAAAACATCGGGTCTGATATTATAAAACTCCTGAAATTCATCAATAACAATATTAAAAGAACGTGTTTTTCCTATTTCGAAAAGATATTGTATCAAAGTAGTAAAGTTAGATATGCCATCCGGAATAAAAATAGATAATGTCTCGCGTACTATTTTTATAAAATCTGCGACTAATATACTCTCTGCTTTTCTTCCAATGAAAAAATATACAGTAGGTGTTCCCTTCAGAGCTTGTTTTATAAGACTGGTTTTCCAATACGCCTACGGCCTGTTACCACAATCATTCTGGAATTTTGACCAAATGCAAGCTCTTGTACACGCTTCAATTCTGCAATTTCTTTCTCTCTATTATAAAACTTCATAATCAATAAGTTTTTCTCAACGGCTGTTGAGTCAACCGTCGTTGCAAAAATATGAAATAAATTAAGAACAGCCAATTTTGCAATACTTAATTATTGATGTTTTCGCCATTTTTAGAGTTCATCCGAAAGAAAATAGAATAATAAAATAATGAAAATAAGTGACTTTATTGAGAGAAAAATCACTTTAATTTTACTTGAAAAAGATGTAAAGCACAACACAGTAACAATACGCTAATTTATAATATCCAGATAATCAAATAGATACAGTAGTGTTTATTAGTATGGACAGGACCCGGAAAACC